>UMJG01029013.1_pt1 | contig 32703 bp, 29 predicted proteins | sample 1965981 | NCBI WGS metagenome assembly UMJG01 (sample SAMEA4836144, study PRJEB28245) | human gut metagenome | biome: gut microbiome; material: fecal sample | place: Denmark | collected 2008 | reverse complement strand
TTCTTCCATGGAGTAGACTTTAAATTTACCATTCAGGTAATCAGAAGCTAAATCGGTTCCTTTTAAAACATGCAGAAGTTGAAGTTTAATTCCCTGAATGTCTTTGTGATTTAAATAATCAATCGTTTCTAAAATATCTTCTTTTGATTCGCCTGGCAGTCCAAGAATGGTATGCACAATGACTTCAAGCCCTGCGTCTTTTAAATTTTTTACTGCTGTTTCAAAACAGGAGAGTGAGTAGCCTCTGCGAATGTAGCGAGCAGTTTCTTCATGCATGGTTTGAAGACCAAGTTCAACCCAGACAGGCTTTATCTGATTCAAATGTTTTAGAAGTGCAATGACATCGTCTCCAAGGCAATCGGGGCGTGTGCCGATAGAAATTGCGACAACATCGGGATAAGAAAGTGCCTCTGTAAAAATCTTTTCCAGATAGTCAACGGGAGCGTAGGTGTTTGTGTACGCTTGAAAATAGGCAATAAATTTTTTTGCCCCACGTTTTTCTCTGAGGCGGTCAGCCTGAATCTTAATTTGGGTGGTGATGCTGTCACGGGAATTTCCGGCAAAGTCGCCGGAACCTCCGGCACTGCAGAAAATACAGCCTCCGTTTCCGAGTGTACCGTCACGGTTTGGACAGCTCATTCCTCCATTTAATGCTACTTTATAAACTTTGGTGGAAAATCGTTCCTTTAGCATTGCATCGAATGAATAGTAAGGTTTTCCATTCCAAGAATTTGCCATAATAATTCAATGACTCCTTCCAGTTTTTCTTTTAGCTCTATCATACCATTAGCAAAATCCTTTTGCAAGAACCGAAGGCACATATTTGACAAAGAAGAGAGAGCATGATATCGTAGTGTTAGCAAAATGGAATGTATGTGTTAACAAAAACAAAAAGTGAGGTAAAAAATGTGAAAAACATAAGAAGAAAACTGGGAGCAGTAGCGTTAGCCGCTGTTTTAATGATAATTTCCCTGTCAGGTTGTGGTGTGGGGAAGACATCTTCTGATGGAAGTATTTCTACTATAGAAAAAGGTGTCTTAAAAGTCGGAATGAATTTAAATGATTCTCCGATGAGTTATTTAAATACCGATACCGCAAGACCGGATGGATTTGAGGCAAAGGTAGCAGAGCAGGTAGCAGAGAAACTTGGATTAAAACTTGAAATTATCGATACTACCCAGAAAAATTTATTAAAATCATTAGATGCAGACATTTATGATTGTGTGATTTCAAGTGTTGGCATGACAGAAGAAAACTGTGAAAAATATGAAGCAACAAATGCTTATGCAGATGTCAGTGCGATAGAAGATGAGTTAACTGAAAAGCCGAAAAATACCAAAATTGCTATCTTTGGTAAGAAAAATAATGGATTAATCCAGGCAATCGAAAAACAGGCATTAGAGCCGTTAAAAGAGGATGGAACACTTTCAGAAATTTCAAAGAGTTCTTTAAAAGAAGATATTATTATAAAGTAAAAGAAAAATTCTACTTGCAATTTTGCAAGTAGAATTTTTTTATAAAAAAAGCAAAAAACGACTTGATTTTTTTTACATTCGATGGTAGCATAAGTATATAGTTTAATGACTAAACTAATTAAGAAGGAGGTAACGTCCCATGGAAATTTTAAATGTCATGGACAAAGCATTTGCTCCATACGGAAAAGTCGTAACAGGACTTAACGTAAGCGATCTTCTGGCTGCACTTGAGAAAACACCAAAGCCGGATGATGTTATTTATGTTGCTTCAGATGAAGCCCTTGAAGCCTGTCCAAGCGTAGAAAAGATTGCTTACAGTCTTTTTGGAGGAATGCCGATTCAGGTAGGTTATTGTAATGGAAGCAATTATCTGTTGAATGCAGTGGAATACCACAGAGATAGTGAAGTCAATGTAGCATTAACAGATTTAATCCTGATTCTTGGAAAAGAGCAGGACATTGAAGCTGATGGTACATATCAGACAGAGAAGATGGAAGCATTTCTTGTTCCGGCAGGAACGGTCGTGGAAGTATATGCAACCACCCTTCACTATGCACCATGTAATGTAAATGAAAATAAGTTCTGTACAGCAGTCATTCTTCCGAAAGGAACAAACGAAGATGCACCGGCACCACAGAACAATACAGCAGAAGACAAACTGCTTTTTGCAAAAAATAAATGGCTCATCGCACATAAAGATGCAAAAATCCAGGGCGCTTTTGAAGGATTGATTGGAGAAAATCTTTCCGTAAAATAAGAAATTTAAAATCAAATTTTTAGTTTCATTTTTCAGGAGGAAAATAAAATGAATTTATCAAATATGCCACAGGCAAAATTAGGTATTGTAGCAGTAAGCCGTAACTGTTTCCCAAAATCTCTGTCCGAAAACAGAAGAAAAGCAGTAGCAGCAGCTTATAAAGGTGAAATCTACGAATGTCCAACAGTTGTAGAAAATGAAATGGATATGAAACAGGCATTAAAAGAACTGCGTGAAGCGGGATGTAATGCATTAGTTGTATATCTTGGAAACTTTGGACCAGAAACAGAAGAAACTTTACTGGTAAAATACTTCCATGGACCAGCTATGGTTGTTGCAGCAGCAGAAGAAAGAGGAGACAACTTAGTACAGGGTCGTGGTGATGCTTACTGTGGTATGCTCAACGCAAGCTACAACTTAAAACTGCGTGAATTAAAAGCGTATATTCCGGAATATCCAGTTGGAACACCGGAAGAAGTTGCAGATATGATTGCTGAATTTGAGCCAATCGCACGTGCAATCGTTGCAATCAAAAACTTAAAAATCATCAGCTTTGGACCACGTCCTACAGACTTCCTTGCTTGTAATGCTCCAATCAAACGTCTGTATGATTTAGGTGTTGAAATTGAAGAAAACTCCGAACTTGACCTGTTTGAAAGCTTTAACAAACATGCTGGAGACCCACGTATCGAAGGCATTGTAAAAGAAATGGAAGAAGAACTTGGAGAAGGAAATAAAAAACCGGAAGTTCTTCCAAAACTTGCTCAGTATGAAATTACTCTGCTTGACTGGGTAGAAGCTCATAAAGGTGCAAGACAGTATGTTGCCCTGACAACAAAATGCTGGCCGGCATTCCAGACACAGTTTGGTTTTGTACCTTGCTATGTAAACAGCCGTTTAACAGGAAGAGGACTTCCGGTATCCTGTGAAGTAGATATCTGGGGAACATTAAGTGAATTCATTGGTACTGTTGTAAGCCAGGATATCGTTACTCTGCTTGATATCAACAATACAGTTCCGGCTGATATGTACAATGATGAAATCAAAGGAAAATTCAACTATACACATAAAGATACATTCATGGGATTCCATTGTGGAAATACAGCTTCCCAGAAACTGTCCTTCTGCTCTATGAAATATCAGATGATTATGGCAAGAGCACTTCCGGAAGAAGTAACACAGGGAACTCTTGAAGGAGATATCATCCCTGGAGATATCACATTCTATCGTCTGCAGAGCACAGCTGACTGCAAACTTCGTGCATACATCGCACATGGTGAAGTTCTTCCGGTAGCAACTCGTTCCTTTGGTGCAATCGGTATCTTTGCAATTCCGGAAATGGGACGTTTCTATCGTCACGTACTGGTAGAAAAGAATTATCCACATCACGGAGCAGTTGCTTTTGGACACTTCGGAAAAGCGCTCTATGAAGTATTTAAATACCTTGGCATTGATGTAGAAGAAATCGACTACAACCAGCCAAAGGGAACTCTGTACCCAACAGAAAATCCATTTGCATAATTTTTGCAGGTAAGAATCAAAAATGGAGGCTGCCCGAAAGAGCAGCCTCTTAGTGAATAAGGAGAAGAAAATATGTTATACATTGGTGTTGACCTTGGTACATCCGCTGTAAAATTACTGTTAATGAACGAAGAAGGCAAAATTGAAAAAATCGTTTCCAGAGAATATCCTCTCTCTTTTCCGCATCCAGGCTGGTCAGAACAGAAACCGGAAGACTGGTGGACACAGAGTATTGAGGGAATCAAAGAGCTGACAGCAGAATGTGATAAGAGTCAGGTTGCAGGTATCAGCTTTGGTGGACAGATGCATGGTCTTGTTATCTTAGATGAAAATGATGAAGTCATTCGTCCGGCAATTCTTTGGAATGACGGAAGAACAACAAAAGAGACTGCTTACTTAAATGAAGTAATCGGAAAAGACAAACTCTCTGAGTATACAGCAAATATTGCATTTGCAGGATTTACTGCACCGAAGATTCTGTGGGTAAAAGAAAATGAGCCGGAGAATTTCAAACGTATCAAAAAAATCATGCTTCCAAAAGACTATCTGGCGTATAAATTATCCGGTACTCACTGCAGTGATATGTCCGATGCATCCGGTATGCTGTTAATGGACGTAAAGAACCGTTGCTGGTCAAAAGAAATGCTTGATATCTGCGGAATCACAGAAGAACAGATGCCGAAACTGTTTGAAAGCTATGAAGTAGTTGGAACATTAAAACCGGAATTAGCAGAAGAACTGGGTATTCCGGCAACCTGTAAAATAGTAGCAGGTGCAGGTGACAATGCAGCAGCCGCAGTCGGAACAGGAACTGTTGGCGATGGAATGTGTAACATTTCCCTTGGAACAAGTGGAACAATCTTTATTTCAAGCAAAGAATTTGGTGTAGACCCACACAATGCACTCCATGCATTTGCTCATGCGGATGGAAATTATCACTTAATGGGATGTATGTTAAGTGCGGCTTCCTGTAATAAATGGTGGATGGATGAAATCATCGGAACAAAAGATTATGCCGGTGAGCAGGCAAAAATTGAAAAACTTGGTGAAAATAATGTATACTTCCTGCCATATCTGATGGGAGAACGCTCTCCTCACAATAATCCAAATGCAAGAGGAACTTTCATTGGTCTTACAATGGACAGCACAAGAGCCGATATGACACAGGCTGTTTTGGAAGGTGTCGCTTTTGCAATCCGTGATTCCTTTGAGGTTGCAAAATCTCTTGGAATTAAGATTGAACGCACAAAAATCTGTGGCGGCGGTGCAAAGAGTCCGTTATGGAAGAAAATGATTGCAAACATCTTAAACATCAAAGTAGATGTAATTGAATCCGAAGAAGGACCGGCACTTGGCGGTGCAATGCTTGCAGCAGTTGCAAACGGAGAGTTCGCTTCCGTAGAGGATGCAGCAGCTAAGATTGTAAAAGTTATTGATACGGTAGAACCGGAACCGGAACTGGCAGCAAAATATGAAGAAAAATATCAGAAATTTGCTAAGATTTATCCGACGGTAAAAGATTTATTTGGCGAATTACTGTAAAAGATATTCGAATTTGAACGCAGATAAGCATTCCCCCGCTTCAAGTGTGCGAAGCGACTGCGTTCATGAGCAAGTAGCGAAGCGGATTGCGAATGTCCGCTTTACCGCAGATAAGCATTCCTGCTTCAAATGCGCGGAGCATTAAGCAGATTGTGAATGTCCGTTTTACAGCAGGAGACAGTGTACAGAAAATTTTTTCTATACGCTGTCTTTTTTTGCGTTGTTTTTACGATGTTAATGCTATAGTGTAATAGGAAAACATACTTGATTTTGAAAAATAAGAGCGGTATAATAAAAGCCCTGTTAGCAAGAAAAAATTTTACAGAGGAGAAGGAATAAAGACTCCGAGAATACATAATTAAATCAGGAGGAGAGTATCATGAAATACGTACTGGATGTGCACACACATACGATTGCAAGCGGACATGCCTATAATACGATTAAAGAAATGGCACAGTCTGCATCAGAAAAAGGGCTGGAGTTGTTGGGAATCACAGAACATGCAATGAAAATGCCGGGAACCTGTCATTCGTTTTATTTTGCAAATTTAAAAATGCTGGAACGAAAGATGTTTGGGGTAGAAATGCTGTTTGGTGTGGAACTTAACATCTTAAATCAAGACGGTGAAGTAGATATGGAAGAAAATCTCTTAAAAAAAATGGACATTGTGATTGCAAGTATGCATATACCTTGCTTTAAGTCTGGTACAAAAGAAGAAAATACACAGACTTATTTAAAAGTTATGGAAAATCCTTATGTGAATATTATCGGGCATCCGGACGATGGAAGATTTCCGGTCGATTATGAACAGCTGGTACTTGGAGCAAAGAAGCATCATGTACTTCTGGAAGTGAATAATAACTCTTTAGACCCTCGCTGTACCAGAGAAAATGGGGAAGAGAATGTAAAGGACATGCTTTGCTATTGTAAGAAATATGAAGTTCCGGTTGTGGTGGATAGTGATGCACATACAGATGCTCTGGTTGGCTGTCACTGCTTTGCTGAAAAAGTAATAAAAGAAGTAGATTTTCCGGAAGAACTGATTATAAACCGTTCTGTAGAAGAACTGAAAAAATTTCTTAATAAGTAAATTTTGAAAATACTGCTTTACTTTAAAATTTTAGCGTGTTAATATAGGAAGAAGAGAAGTCATATTGGGGTGACAAAAATATACGTTATGATAGGAGAGTTAGAATTATGAGTAAAAAAATTCATACAGGAGCAGTCGATTCTTTATTTGATGCGATTTTATGTTTAAAAGATAGAGAGGAATGTTATACATTTTTTGAAGATGTATGCACAATCAATGAAATCTTGTCTTTGTCACAGCGTTTTGAGGTAGCAAAGATGCTCAAAGATAAGAGAACTTATCTTGATATTTCCGAAAAGACAGGTGCTTCCACAGCAACCATCAGCCGTGTAAACAGAAGTCTGAACTATGGAAATGACGGATACGAAATGGTATTTAAGAGAATGACGGAAAAAACAGAAGAATAAAAACAGAAAAGAAAAAGTCAGGAGAGGACCTTTTAAAAATAAAAATGTGTACCTCTCCATTTTTTTGAGAATTTTTACAATTTATTATTTCTTACTGTTTTTATTCTTATTTTTCGTCTCTTTGGGCTGGTTATCTGCCATGTCGTCTATAATCTTTTCGATAACCTGTTTTTTAACATAGACGTCAAAACTGAGCATACAGATGAAAGAGAATTTTCGGAGAAAATCCTGTTCTTCTTCAGTTGCGTGCTCAAAAGAACTGCAGGCAAGTTTATATTTTTTGGTCACGTCTTTGGCAAGTGGCTCAATTTGCTTAAGTTCTAAGTTCATAATTTCATTATAGAGTTCGGTCATATCCATTGAGCCGTCACCGGAAAAATAATTTTGGGAAATCGGGTCAAGCAGGGTCTGGATATCATTGATACATAAAATATTTTTTAAATAATAAATAAAAGTAAGCATTAAAAGATGCTCTTTTGAATATTTCTTTTTGACCGGTGGCGGTAACAGGTTATTTTTTGCATAGTTGTTAATCATGGTTTTCGTCAGGATTTTATCTCCTTCATGTCTTCTTGAAGAAGAAAGATGACTCTCCATAAATGTCGTTACCTGATCCATATATAAATCAATTTCCGGAATTTCTTCAGGTTTAATATAAGAAATACGAGAAATGCTTTCAAGAATACTATTGAGCATGTCTTTTGTGTCAATTGTCATTTTATCACCTCTATGCTATATTATATAGTTTTCAAAACTATTTGTAAACGAATTTCTGTAAAATTTTCACGCTTGAAGCCGGTAAGGGGAGTATGGTATATTGTAGAAACAGGTGACACTGAAAAATAATTTTAAAGAAGGTGCAGGTTTATGAGTATATATGATACCTTAAATCCGGAACAGAAAGAAGCTGTCTTACAGACGGAAGGTCCGGTTTTAATTTTAGCAGGCGCCGGTTCTGGAAAGACCCGTGTGCTGACCCATCGAATTGCCTATCTGATTGATGAAAAAGGGGTTAATCCGTGGAACATCATGGCGATTACATTTACGAATAAGGCAGCAGGTGAAATGAGGGAACGAGTGGATAAGATTGTGGGATTTGGATCAGAAAGTATCTGGGTTTCAACCTTTCACTCAAGCTGTGTGCGGATTTTAAGAAGATATATAGATCGCTTAGGCTATGAAAATAATTTTACGATTTATGATACCGATGACCAGAAAAGTCTGATGAAAGAAGTCTGCAAAAAACTGAATATTGACACGAAAATCTATAAAGAACGTGCGATTTTAGGTGCAATTTCTTCGGCAAAGGATAATCTGGTTGGCCCGGAAGAATACGAAAAAAGTGTGATGGACGATTACGGCCGGAAAAAAATTGCAATGGCGTATACAGAGTATCAGAAAGAATTAAAGAAAAACAATGCATTGGACTTTGATGATTTGATTGTAAAAACTGTTGAATTGTTCCAGAGCTGTCCGGATGTGCTGGATTCTTATCAGGAAAGATTTAAGTATATTATGGTAGATGAATATCAGGATACGAACACAGCGCAATTTAAGTTTGTCAGTCTTTTAGCCGGCAAGTATCAGAATTTATGTGTCGTTGGTGATGACGATCAGTCCATCTATAAGTTCCGTGGTGCAAATATCGGAAATATTCTTGGATTTGAGAAGATATTTCCAAGAGCAAGAGTAATTAAACTGGAGCAGAATTATCGTTCCACAAAAACAATCCTTGAGGCTGCCAATCAGGTCATTCACAATAATATTGGAAGAAAAGCAAAAACGCTTTGGACCGATAATGAAATCGGTGAACCCGTGCATTACCGCCAGTTTATGAATGGTTATGAAGAGGCAGAATATATCGCAGGAGACATTAGTAAAAGAGTTCGTGAGGGAGAATGTGAATATAAAGACTGCGCAATTCTATATCGAACCAATGCACAGTCCCGTATGTTTGAAGAAAAATTTTTGATGGCAAATATTCCATACAGACTGGTAGGGGGCGTAAACTTCTATGCACGTAAGGAAATCAAAGATTTGCTGGCCTATTTAAAAACCGTAGATAATGCCAGAGATGACCTTGCAGTGCGTCGTATTATCAACGTGCCAAAGAGAGGAATTGGTGCTGCAAGTCTCTCTAAAGTGCAGGATTTTGCAGACCAGAACGGAATTGGATTCTATGATGCTTTGCAAAGAGCAGATGAAATTACAACACTTGGACGTGCAGTATCTAAAATTACACCATTTGTAACCTTTATTCAGAGTTTAAGAAGTAAATTGGACTATATCAGTCCGTCTGAATTATTGAAAGATATCATTGACGAAACCGGGTATGTGACAGAACTTCAGGCAGAAAAAACAGAAGAAGCGGAATCTCGAATCGAAAATATTGATGAATTGATTACAAAAGTGGTAAGTTATGAAGATGAATGTGAAGCAAATAATGAGGAAATCAGTTTAAGCGGTTTCTTGGAAGAAGTGGCATTGATTGCGGATATTGACACGGTAGATGGAGATGATAATCGTGTACTTCTAATGACTCTTCACAGTGCAAAAGGTCTGGAATTTCCTTATGTATATCTGGCAGGAATGGAAGATGGCGTATTCCCAAGTTACATGACTATTGTGTCAGATGACCCGACTGAAATCGAAGAAGAAAGACGTCTTTGTTATGTTGGAATCACAAGAGCGATGAAAGATTTAACTCTGACCTGTGCACAGCAGAGAATGATTCGTGGAGAAACCCAGTATAATAAGCCGTCCAGATTTATCCGTGAAATTCCGAAGGAATTAGTAGACCTTGGAAAAAATTTCAAAGAAAGAAAAGTAAAAGAAATTCCGCTTCCAAAAGGATATCAGAAGATGAAAAAAGCAATCAAAGAACCGGCATTTATGCAGAAAAAATTTGAGGTAAAAAAAGCATCCAGCCTTTCTTATGATGTGGGAGATACTGTCAAACATATCAAATTTGGAACTGGTGTGGTAAAATCCATTGTTGATGGTGGAAGAGATTACGAAGTAACGGTAGATTTTGAAAAAGCAGGCGTAAAAAAGATGTTTGCCTCCTTTGCAAAATTAAAGAAATTATAATATTATTTCAAAATGCAAAAGATAAAGGTACAAATACGGGAAAGAAAAGATAGTAAAATTCCCATAAGCGTGATATAATAATGGAAACAGCCAAAGTAACGGACTTAAAGTTGCCGGAAAGTAAGTTTCTGTGCAAGAGAGGAAGGTGTAGTATCATGAATCGTATTGAAGATTTAGTAGCAGCATTGCAGAAAAGGGAAGAGGAGAAAAATAAAAATACAGTTTTATGGATTCTCGCAATTGTTGGAGCTGTATCTGTAGTTGCAGGAATTGCTTATGCGGTTTATCGTTTCTTCACACCGGATTATCTCGAAGATTTTGAAGAAGACTTTGATGATGATTTCGATGACTACTTCGAGGATGATGAGGAAAACGAAGAACACGAAGAAGATAAGGACGAAGAGTAACAAAATAATAAAAAGAAGCTTCGGGAAACCGGAGCTTCTTTTTTAGAAAGAATGAAATAGAAAATAAAGAAGAATAAATAGCATCAGATATGGAGGTCGAACATTTGAAAAAAGGTGAAATTTATGAAGGCGTAGTAGAAAAAATTGAATTTCCAAATAAAGGAAAAGTAAAAGTTGGAGAAGAAACGGTTATTGTAAAAAATGCAATCCCAGGTCAGAAAGTCCGTTTTATGATAAATAAAAAACGTGGAAAAAAATTAGAGGGACGTCTTTTGGAAGTATTAGAAAAATCTCCTCTTGAAAAAAGAGAACCGGTCTGTAGCATTTTTCCGGCATGTGGAGGCTGTATGTATCAGACCATGTCTTATGAAGACCAGCTTAAGATGAAAGCAAAGCAGGTAAAAGAACTTTTAGATACAGCAGTAAAAAATGGTGGACAGGTAGACGAAAACGGAAATCCGGATTATGTATTTGAAGGAATCAAAGGAAGTCCATTTGAATTTGCTTACCGCAACAAAATGGAATTTTCCTTCGGAGATGAATATAAGGACGGACCGCTTGCACTTGGACTGCACAAAAAAGGCAGTACTTATGATGTGTTAAGTGCCCGTGACTGTAAACTGGTACATGAAGATATGACAAAAATCCTTTGTTGTGTCCTTGAATATTTTCAGGAAAGAAAGACCAGTTTTTATAAAAAAATGCAGCATGTGGGCTATCTGCGCCATCTGCTGTTACGCCGTGCCAACACAACCGGAGAAATTTTAGTCAATCTGGTAACTACAAGTCAGGAAGAAATGGATTTAACACCATTAAAAGAAGCACTTCTTGCATTGGATTTGGAAGGAAAAATTGTGGGATTTCTTCATATTATCAATGATGGATTATCCGATATGGTAAGAAGCGATGAGACGAGAATTCTTTATGGACAGGATTACTTCTACGAAGAAATCTTAGGATTAAAATTCAAAGTGACGCCATTTTCTTTCTTTCAGCCAAATTCTTACGGTGCAGAAGTACTTTACAATACTGCAAGAGAATACCTTGGAAGTACAAAAGATATGACTGTGTTTGATTTATATAGCGGAACCGGAACGATTTCACAGATTTTAGCACCGGTAGCAAAAGAGGTAATTGGTGTGGAAATTGTGGAAGAAGCAGTTGAAGCAGCAAAAGCAAATGCAGCTTTAAATGGAATCGAAAACTGCCACTTTATCGCGGGCGATGTATTAAAAGTGATCGATGAGATCAAAGAAAAACCAGATACGATCGTGCTTGACCCGCCAAGAGATGGAATCCATCCAAAAGCACTGCCGAAGATTATTCAGTATGGAGTGGATAAGATAGTGTATATCTCCTGTAAACCGTCCAGTCTGGCAAGAGATTTGGAAGTGTTCTTACAGAGAGGATATCGGGTTGAGAAATGCGTGTGTGTGGACCAATTTTGTCAGACTGTGCATGTGGAGACTGTGTGCCTGATGAAAAAGGTAGAAAGATAAGGGAGAAGAGTTGAAAGAAAATAATATGAATCAGGTAATACACGGCAATAGTCTTGAAATAATCAAAGTAATTGAAGATGAAAGTATCCATTTGATATTAAGCGATATCCCATATGGGATTAGTTTTGAAGATTGGGATGTATTGCATCATAATACGAACTCAGCGTTATTGGGAAGTAGTCCGGCACAAGAGAAAGCAGGAAAAGTTTTTAAGAAAAGGGGAAAACCACTAAACGGATGGTCTGAAGCAGATAAAAAAATTCCAAAAGAATATTATGAATGGTGTTCTAAATGGGCGGGTGACTGGCTGAGAGTTTTAAAGCCTGGTGGTTCAGTATTTGTATTTGCAGGAAGAAGATTAGCGCATAGATGCATTGCGGCTATGGAGGATGCAGGATTTATCTATAAAGATATGATTTGCTGGGAAAAAGAAACCGCACCCCATAGAGCACAAAGAGTGAGTCTTGTGTATGAAAGAAGGGGAGATCAGGAAAATGCTGAAAAATGGGAAGGTTGGAGACTGGGAAATCTCAGGCCGTTGTTCGAACCAATACTGTGGTTTATGAAACCATATAAAATTGGAGGAACACTGGCAGATAATATTGTAGAACACGGAGTAGGAGCTTATAATTATATAGAATGGAGTAAATATAATTCGCTTACTTCAAATATGATAAAAGTGACAAGCAATTCAAATGATCATAGAAAGCATCCGACTCAAAAACCGGTTGCTTTAATGGAGTCTTTAATTAAATTAACTACGCAAGAGGGACAGATAGTATTGGATCCGTTTTGTGGGAGCGGTTCGACTCTTGTTGCAGCTAAAAAGTTAAAAAGAAATTATATTGGAATAGAATTTTCGGAGGAATTTTGCAATATAGCAAGAGAAAGATTAGAAAACGAAATATCAGAAATTATGGATGAAAATTAAAGTTTGGGGCGATTACTTAAAACAATGCAGGAGATTGGAAAATGATAGACATCCAAACTCCTGTGTTTGTTTCTTAAGAGAAGTTAAAGCCTGAAATTTTTAATCCGATTAATCAAATCTGTTAAATTGCCAGTTTCTGCCGCAATTTTATATTCGATAATTTCTTCTTTGAGTTTATTGATATCTGTTTCTGTATTGATAGAATTATTAATTTCAGTAATAATTGCTCCCTTTTGATATTCAAGTCTTTCTAAATTGGCTTGAATACATTCTTTGATGAGTTGATCTGCTTGTAAAATGTAATTATGTAATTCTTCAGATGTAGTATGAGTAATGTTTAATATTTCAGAATCAATTTTAGACCAGTAGGCTTTTTTATTTCCACCTTTCATTTTTTGGGGTAATATATTAGGAAAAATACGGCTGTAATCCCATAATTCCGACAATTCAGTTGTGGAATAGTTAGATTTTGTTTTAAGCAAATAGGATAAGTATTTATAGGGGAGCATTACGGTAGGAGCCGATTTGTCACTACAATATTGGTAGGCATCACTTCCTGAACTCCAATCATGAGTACAAGGATAAGTAACAAGACCGCCTAATTTGTTTGGATAACGTGCCATCCATTTTCTGATGTCTTCTAATTTTAAAAAGTCTTTTACATTAGGTGCCTTTTGGCTTCGACCAAGACGAAAACTTTTGGCATCACAAACAATAACCTTATTGTCAATTACAATGTTGACGTCTTCATAACTGGCTTTTTGCTTTATGAAACGACTACTAAATCCCATTCTTTTAGCCCATTCACAAACAAGAACTTCTATAAGTTTTGAAAAAAGAGTTTCTTGACTAGAATCTTTTTCATAAGAATCAGGAATATATCCTGAATAAATTAAGAGTTCAGCAAACTGGTCATCTGTAAAATTTTTCTCGAGCATAGACTGGAAATTTGTAGAAATGATATCATGGTTGATGATGGAATTAGTCTTAAAAGATTCATCTACAATATTTTGCAGAAGAAAGAAATAATGATTTTCCATAGTGAGCCTCCTTTGTAATATAAGTGTTTTAATTATAGCATAATAGGAGCTTTAGCAGTGAAAAAAAGCAAAATAATAAACAAAAATTAGATGATAGGAATAGAGCATCTTATAAAATAAATTTACCTTTCAAAACTGAAAAAATTTATTTGACTTTTAGAAAAACAGGAAATATAATAAACTTAAACGAGTAGCAGGTAAGCGTAAATCCAGTTTAGCAGCTACTCGTTTTTGTTTTGTTAAAATAATATATTTGCTATGAGAAAAGTGTGTAGCTTGTCAGCGTAAGTCCAGCTTATATGACAGAGTGCGCACTTTTTTTGTGCCAAAAAGAAAGGAGTTAAAACAAAATGGCGGAAAGCAACAAGATGAAGGAAATGCCGGTAAATAAGCTGATGGTTCAAATGGGAATTCCGATGATCTTATCTATGGCATTGCAGGCAGTCTATAACATTGTAGACAGTGCATTTGTGGGAAATATGAGAGTAGGCAGTGAAGCAGCACTAAATGCTTTGACGCTGGCATTTCCGGTGCAGATGCTTATGGTGGCAGTGGGGATTGGAACCGGTGTAGGAACCAATGCACTTCTTGCAAGGACACTTGGACAGGGAAACAGTAAAAAAGCTGCAAAGGTAGCTGGAAACAGTCTGTTTCTGGGAGTGATCATTTATGTGGTCTGCTTCTTATTTGGTATCTTTGGGGTGAAAGCATATATTTCATCGCAGACAGTAGATACAGAAGTGCTTGAGATGGGAGTCAGCTATTTGAGGATATGCTGCGTAATTTCTTTTGGTATTATTTTCTTTTCTCTATTTGAAAAGTTACTCCAGGCAACAGGCCGTTCTCTTTATTCCACAATTGGTCAGGTGGTTGGAGTAGTTGTAAATATCATTCTTGATCCGATCATGATTTATGGTATTGGATTCTGTCCAGAAATGGGAGTAAAAGGTGCAGCTTATGCAACTGTAATTGGTCAGATAGCATCCACAGTATTACTGCTTATCTTTCATATCAAATTAAATAAAGAATTCGAGCATGGAGCGAAATACATGAAGCCAGAGGGCAGAATTATCAAGGAAATCTATGCAATCGGACTTCCGGCAATCATTGCACAGGCTCTGATGTCCATTATGGTTTATGTGATGAACCTGATTCTGAAATTTAATCCGCCAGCACAGACAGCCTATGGCTTGTTCTATAAGGTACAGCAGTTTGTTCTGTTCCTTGCATTTGGACTTAGAGATGCGATCACCCCGATTCTTGCATTTGCTTATGGAATGAGAAGTAAGAAAAGAATTCAGGATGGAATCAAATATGGTCTGATCTATACAACTGTGTTAATGATTCTGGGAATTGCAATCACGGAGGTTTTTCCCGGAGCATTTGCAACGCTGTTTAATGCAGGACAGTCGAGAGAATATTTTATTGGTGCAATGAAGGTGATTTCCGTAAGCTTTCTCTTTGCCGGAATCAATGTGGCTTATCAGGGCATTTATCAGGCACTGGATGGAGGCATAGAATCGCTGGTTATTTCACTTCTGAGACAATTTATTATTATACTGCCGCTGGCCGGAATTTTTTCAATATTTGTCAGAAATGGACAGATGGGAGTTTCACTGATCTGGTGGGCATTTCCGATTACTGAAATAGTTTCATGTTTTGCAGGTTATGTATTCTTAAAGCGAATCAGAAAAAATAAAGTGAATGTTTTGAATTAAGGAGGAACTGGAAATGGCAAAAAGAATCATTACAATCAGTAGAGAATTTGGAAGCGGTGGACGTTTTATCGGAGAAGAAGTAGCGAAGAAACTTGGGATTGCTTATTATGATAAAAATATCATTAATGAGATTGCAGAGAAGACAGGTTTATCACAGGAGTATGTTCAGAAAAATGCGGAATTATCTCCGAAAAAAGGATTGTTTGCATATGCATTTGCCGGACGTGATATCACAGGAAAATCAGTAGAAGACATGGTGTATGAGGTACAGAGAAAGGTTATTTTAAAACTGGCTGATAAGGAATCTTGTGTAATTATCGGAAGAAATGCAGATTATATTCTGAAAGAGCGGGATGATGTGCTGAATGTATTTATCCATGGGGATATGCCGGAAAAAATACAGCGAATTATGGGCTTATATAATGTAGAAGAAAAGGAAGCTGTCAAAATGATGGCAGATACAGATAAAAGGCGTATGACGAATTATAATTTTTACACGGATCAGAAATGGGGAAAGGCCAGTAATTATACGTTGTGTCTGAATAGTTCACAGCTTGGATATGACAGATGTGAGAAGCTTGTTATGGAATGTAGTAAATAATCATCAGTATTTTTTATGAAGACCATTTCACGGTAGAGTTCAAATCTGGGATAAGCGTGAAAATTCACAGAAAAATACAGAATAATGCATCAGCACCTCGCTTCGGCGAGGTGTTTTTTGATGAGATTTAGAGCAGTCGGAAAATCAATCCTTCTTTGCTAAAACAGATGAAAATTTAAAGAATATATAGTATAATCAATTTAAAGAATATATAGAAAAAATAATATAACAGAGATATAAATTGAGAGGTGATAAATAACATGAACTTAACAAGAACCAGCTGTTTTCTAAGTCTGATTTTACGTCACAAGCCAGAAACCATTGGTATCAGTCTGGATGAGCATGGCTGGGTAAATGTGGACGAGCTGATTGAGGGAATTTCAAAAACCAGAGAATTTAATATGGACATTTTAGAAGAAATTGTCCGGACAGATGAGAAAGAGAGATATTCTTTTAATGAGGACAAGACTTTAATTCGGGCGAATCAGGGTCATTCAATTCCAGTGGACGTTGAATTAGAAGAGGTAGAGCCACCGGAGGAATTATGGCATGGAACAGGTGAAAAGTATGTTGCATCAATTGATGAGATTGGTCTGATTCGCAAAAGCAGATTGTATGTACATTTATCAAAGGATAAAGAAACTGCGCTTAAAGTTGGAAGTAGACATGGAAGACCAGTGCTTTATATGGTAAAAACAAGAGAAATGTATCAGGATGGATATACTTTCTTTTTATCAAAAAATGGAGTGTGGCTTACAAAAGAAGTGCCGGTGAAGTATTTGGAAAAAAGAAAGGGGCATTGAAAGCCCCTTTTAATTTAGATAGTCCAGAAAATGTCCGCACCCTCTTTTCTTAGATAGTTCACATACATAAATAGATAAAATATGCAGCATAGCATAACAGCATAACAATTCCACAAGGTTTTCTTAATTCTTTGTGTTTTATTGTGCCAGCCCAAAGTAAAAGACCACTGAAAATTGCGACTGCATTATCAATCATAAACTTACTTTCAAAAGGAACTGTACAAATCAGAGCGGTTGTTCCTATTACAAATAAGATATTAAAGATATTGCTTCCTACAATATTTCCAATTGCGATTCCAACATTTCCTTTTTTGGCGGCTGTAACAGATGTTACAAGTTCCGGAAGGGAAGTACCAAAGGCAACAATTGTAAGTCCGATAAATCGTTCACTCATTCCAAAGAATCTGGCTATTTCAGAAGCACCGCTGACTGCAAAATCACTTCCCTTTACAACCATTACTCCGCCGATTATCATCAGAATAATACATTTCCAGACAGGGAGCTCTTTTGCAGTTTCCTCTTCTTCAGAACTTCCTTTTCTGGACATTACAAACAAATATCCAAGAAACAGAATGAATAAAATCCAGAAAACAACGCCTTCCCAAAATGTAATGGAACTTCCGGTTGCACCAAAAATCATCAATAGAACAGTGATTCCTATCATATATGGTATTTCGTAACGCAAAGTTGATTTCTGAATGGCTACATTTGTAATAACGGCAGTAATTCCAAGGATAATTAAAATATTTAAAATGTTACTTCCTACGACATTTCCGATGGTAATTCCTGCATTATCATTTAGTGCAGCGGTAATGCTGACAGCGGCTTCTGGCATACTTGTTCCCATTGCTACGATGGTGAGTCCTACGATTAATTGTGGAACACCTAGTTTTTTAGCAATGCTGGCGGCACCTTCGACAAACCAGTCAGCGCCCTTGACTAATAAAATAAAACCTGCTAACAAAATCATCACTTGTAAAATCATAATATACCTCTTCTTTCTTGTGTGTTTATCATTCAGTAGGTATAAAAAAAGACTCCTACTGTATGAAATAATAGATACAGTAAAAGTCTTGCTATTTAATCACTTTCCGAGTCATGTAAAATGACTGTATTGACGAAAAAGCAAACCGGATTTGGCTAGCTACTCCCTTTTAGATGGTTGTATTCTAACAGATGATGTTTGAAATGTCAATTAATTTATAAAAAAAGAGTAAAAATTGGAAGAAGTTGAAGAATCTGAGGAATAAATAATACCGGAAAATAGGATAGAAATAAATAGTATTCATCGTGGAAAGGGGATAAAAGCCATTTTTCACGGTGTCTTTTTGTCTGAATTTTTGCTATAATGCGAGTTGAAATCGTATCAAAAATTTAAGAAGGGAATTTAAAATGAAACTAGAAAAAGACAGTATTTTTTACAGAAAACTATGGAGTCTGATGATTCCGATTGTACTGCAAAACCTGATGCTTGCAATGGTCGCAGTAGCCGATGCGTTTATGCTTGGGGGAATGAACCAGAATTATATGTCTGCGGTTTCACTGGCAACACAGATTCAGTTTATCCAAAACATGTTTCTGGCAGCAGCAACAGCAAGCCTTGGAATTTTGGGGGCACAGTACTGGGGAAAGGGAGATATCAAAACCTTAGATGATATTTTCTGTATGGCACTTCGGCTTTGTGGCATGGTATCCGTTATATTTTTTATTGGATGTGTATTCTTTGGAAAGTATCTGATGTTGATTTTTACGAATGAATCTGTACTGATTGGATATGGCGTGAGCTATCTGAAAATCGCAGGTTGTTCTTACTTGTTAACCGGAATTTCGCAGTGTTATCTTGTCATTATGAAAACAAGTGAACATGCAAAGACAACGGCAATTATCAGTTCATTTACCGTTTGTGTAAATATTATTTTAAACTGGATATTTATCTATGGTGCATTTGGCTTAGAAGCAATGGGAGTAAAAGGTGCAGCACTTGCGACCTTAGTGGCACGTATTTTAGAACTGGGCTGTTCGATTGTGATTTCTTATAAAGACGGCTACATTCATCCGGATATGAAGCGGTTGTTTTATCGAAATAAACAGCTTGCAAAAGATTTTCAAAAATGTGCCCTGCCGCTTCTTGGTGCGTGTTTGTTCTGGGGGATTGGATTTACGTCTTATTCATCCTTTATGGGACATCTGGGTGTTAATGCGGCAGCAGCAAACTCTGTGGCTGCGGTTGTGCGTGATATTATCTGCTGTTTTAGTGCGGGTATTTCAAGTGCAGCAGGAATTATGGTTGGAAATGAATTGGGAGCCGGAAATTTAAGACGAGGAAAATTATATGGAATCCGTTTATTAAAAATTTCACTGGTCTGTGGTGTGATGGCTTCCCTTTTGATGTTGGTGACTGCACCGATTATTCTGCATTTCGTGAATCTGACTCCACAGGCAGCAGGATATTTAAAAGGCATGTTTGGAGTGATTGCCTTTTACATGATAGGGCGTTCGGTCAATGATGTCACGATTAATGGAATCTTTGGAGCAGGTGGAGACACGATGTTTGATATGTACAGTCTTGCAGTATGCATGTGGTGCCTTGCAATTCCGCTTGCTGCACTTGGTACTTACTATTTTCACTGGCCGGTCGTGATTGTGTATGCATGTACCTGTATTGACGAAGTAGGGAAACTTCCGTGGGTATTTTTGCATTTTAGAAAATATAAATGGGTGAAGGATTTGACACATTAATTTAGAGGTGATTAAGATGAAAACACGAGAAGAGATTTTAGCTTATGGATTAACATTTGCGGATACTTATGTGGATACGCCGTTTTCGGATACAAACTGGCAGCTTGTACGGGTAAAGCAAAGCAAAAAAGCATTTTTGTGGACCTATGAGAAAGATGGTTTTTTGAATTTAAATGTAAAAGCAGACCCGGAGTGGCGTGATTTTTGGAGAAGCACTTATAAATCTGTGATTCCGGGGTATCATCAAAACAAAGAACATTGGAATACGATTATTTTAGATGGTAGTATTCCGAATGAAGATGTAAAGCGTATGATTGCAGAAAGTTATGATTTGGTTACGGACAGTCCGACAAAACGAATTTACGAAGCAGTGAAAAAAATTCCTAAAGGACATGTGGCAACGTATGGACAGATTGCAGAGATGGCAGGAAATCCGAGAATGTCAAGAGCTGTGGGAAATGCCTTACATAAAAATCCAGACCCACTTCATATTCCGTGTTTTCGAGTAGTGAATTCCAAAGGGGAGCTTGCAGGTGCATTTGCATTTGGAGGGGGAAAGGCACAGGCAGAACTCCTAAGAGAAGATGGAGTTGAAGTTGTGGATGGAAAAGTGGATTTAGAGAAATATGGAATGAAATAGATTAAGAAATGGTGGCAGATGTCGTCTGAGATATATTTATAGAAAATATGGTAAAAATAAAAAGGACTTTAGCTGAAAAAAATTTTCGGTTAGAGTCCTTTTTTTACAAGAAAAGACAGTTCGATATGGTATGATTGTAGGAAAAATAAGATAGAAAAAAGAATAATTGAAAGTGAGTAGAAAGAAGAAAAGAATGAAGTCTTGGAAACAAAATCCTTCAGAAAAGAAAACTCAAAATCAATTAGAAAACAGAGTCGAAAAAGAAACAAAAGAAAATCAGTTCAATCGTGCAGAAACTATTTTTTTAAACAGTATTTCACATGATATAAGAACACCATTAAATGTAATTATCGGATATACGGCGCTTGCATCTGCCCATGTTAATGAAGCGCAGGAGGTTAAAAAATATCTATCGAAAATAGAGACAGCAAGCAACCATTTACTGTTATTAATAAATGATGTTCTGGATATGAGTCATATTGAAAGCGGAACATTAAAGCTTGAACACGCACCAGTGTATTTACCGGATGTGCTGGAAAATTTAAAAGCAATTATTCAGACAGATAGTTCTGCGAAACAGCTGAAATTTTGTGCAGATACCAAAAATATGGTGCATAAAAATGTTATTACGGATAAACTTAGATTAAAGCAGGTATTATTAAATATCTTGGAAAATGCAGTAAAATATACAAGACCTGGAGGAAAAATTTATTTTCAAATTCGAGAATTAAAAGAACAAGAGCCGGGATTTGCAAAATATGAATTTCGTGTAAAAGATACCGGAATCGGTATGAGTGAAGAATTTATAGCACATATATTTGAACCGTTTACCAGAGAACAGACCTCTACAGTCAGCGGGATTGAAGGAATGGGACTTGGAATGGCGATTGTAAAAAAGATTGTAGACAGGATGGGTGGTACTATTGCGGTAAAAAGCAGACAGGAGAAAGGGACAGAAGTTACGGTAATATTGCCATTTAAAGTCAATAGTCAGGTGGTAGAATGTGAAACAAAGGTATTCAAAAAAACAGGTCAGATGAAAATGCTTAGTGAGAGAGAAAATTCTGAAAATTTATTCAAAGGAAAGAAGATTCTTTTGACCGAGGATAATGAATTGAATCGGGAAATTGCAGTAGAACTGCTAAAAGAAGAAGGGTTTATTTTAGATACGGCAGAAGATGGAACAATAGCGGTAGAAAAAATGAGAACTGCAAAACCAGGTCAGTATGATTTGATTTTGATGGATATTCAGATGCCGATTATGGATGGATATGAAGCAACCCGCCAAATCCGAAAACTAAAAAATCCAGAAACAGCTAATATTCCGATTATAGCAATGACGGCAAATGCATTTGAAGAGGATAGACAAAAAGCATTGGAGGCTGGAATGAATGAACATGTATCAAAACCGATTGATTTGGAAAGGCTGTTGGAGGTTTTAAAGAACGTGCTGAAATAACAAAAGAGAAAGAAAGCTTTGGAGCAAAAAAGATAGTTCCAGAGCTTTCTTTGTTTTTATAATGAGAACTAAAAAGTAAAGGAATCCTCGTATTTGAAAGATAAAAGTGGCATAATAGAGATATATAAATAATCTAGATATTTATAGAATGTAGTAGGAAGATTTACCGTATTAAATAAGGAGGAACAAAGTATGTTTATTAATTTTTCAAATCATCCAAGTAGGGCATGGGGAAAAACACAGTTAAATGCAGCAATGGAATATGGTGAGGTGATAGATATTCCATTTCCAGCAGTTAATCCGTATTCAAATGAGGAAGAAATTTATAAAATTTGTGAATAGTATGTGGCACAGATTATGAATTTAAATCCGTCTTGTGTGTTATGTCAGGGTGAGTTTTGTGTCGCTTATGGAGTAATTTCGGCACTGAAAAAGTTTGGAGTAAAGGTAGTTGCAGCTTGTAGTGAGAGAAAATCTGTGGAGCGAAAGGTAGGAGATAATGTAGAGAAAACTTCTAGTTTTTCATTCGTACAGTTTCGGGAATATGAGTAAATTTTAAGAATGGAAACGAGATTAAAAAAGTAAAGACTATAAGAAGGGATAAAGTTTTTTTACAGAGGAAAGATAAACTATTTAAAAGAGTGGTAAAATCAAAAAAAATAATTTAAAATAAATAGTAGCAACATGAGATGTAGTCAGCTGCCTCTGACCTAGAATTAATGTTTTAAAGAGGTTAGAACTTGTAAAAGTTCAAGTTGACTAGCCTAAGTGTCTTGAACACTACGTTATTTCTGTTATCACACCTGCAAATGATACCCTAGTTTGCAGCTCTGTGCAGGCTCTGTAAACAACTCTGTGAGGTAGGAGTAGTCAACCTGAAGTCTCCGATTACGGGAAGCAGTTCTAACATTGGCGAAGGGTAACAAACTTTCTTAAATAGAAAGGTGCAGGACCTGAGGGTAGCTGCAAAAGGTACATATTATGCGAGTATTTGTATTTAATATGCGAGGCGAACCTTTAATGCCGTGTACGCAAAGAAAAGCCCGCCTTTTATTAAAAACAGGCAAAGCTAAAATTTATAAGTATAATCCATTTACTATTCAATTAAAGTATGTAACTGGTGAGAACAAGCAGGAATGTCATGTTGGAATCGACACTGGTTCTAAGTATATTGGTCTTGCTGTGACCTCTGAAAATAAGGTTTTATTTAAGGGCGAAGTAGAGCTTCGTCAGGATGTAAAATCAAAAATTGATACAAAACGAATCTATCGCAGAAGTAGGCGAAATCGTAAGACTCGATATCGTAGATGTAGATTTTTGAATCGTAAACGGTTTGGCAAATGGCTTCCGCCTAGTTTACAAAATCGTATTAATCATACATTTAAATGGATTGATAAACTATGTTCTTTTATACCAGAATCAATTCTTCATATTGAAGTTGGCAAATTTGATATTGCTAAGATGATTAATCCAGAGGTTCATAGTGTTGATTATTCGCAAGGTCAAACTTATGGATATCAAGGAGAACGATATTTTATTTTTGCAAGAGATAACTATACATGTCAGGTATGTGGAGAAAGGAATAAGCCATTACAAACACATCATATTATTTATGTATCAAATGGTGGTACGAATCGTGTTGATAATCAAATCACGGTTTGTAAAGAGTGTCATACCAGTACGAATCATAAGAATGGAGGAATCTTTTATAAATGGCAGAAGGAACACAAAAAAGTTAAGCAGTATAAAGCACCACCATTTATGAATGTACTTAGACAACAAATTCTTAATCAATATCCACAGGCTCTTATTACATATGGTTTTGAAACTACTATTAAACGTAAAAATATTGGTTTAGAAAAAACGCATTATAATGATGCAATTGTTATTAGTGGAGTTTCTACTATTTCTGAGAATTTACATGAATGGCTTCTTATTAGGCAATTTCGTAAGAAAAAACGTTCACTACACGAAGGAGTGCCTCGTAAGGGAAGAAAAGAACCGAATCGTATACAAAAGCGTAATAGCAAAAATACTCCATATTATCGTGGATTCTATCTGAATGATAAGGTGAGTGTATTTGGAAAGAGCGGATATATTACTGGATTTACCAATAGTGGAGCTTATGTCAAGGGCGTAGATGGTGAATATATTGTTTTACCGAATAAATCTTATAAGCGGGTAAATATTGCAAGTTTGAAGTTTATCTGCCACAATAATAATTGGCAGTATATTACAAAAAATGCCGTGTGATTCAAGATTTATTTTATCATCGTTATGGAGTATGAAATTCTAAATAGAAAAGGATAAAAGAAAGGAAATTCATTATGGATTATGCCACATTAAGTAATGAAGAGGGTTATACGGTTTTTGAATTTGAAAATTATAGAATAAGATTTAAAGCACCGTATTCCTTAGAACATTATATTTCTGTTAAAGAATGGGATAATGGATACCTTGTTGTGATGGCAAAATATAGTCATAATAATGAATACGAAGAGGAATATATTGATTTAAATCCAATATTAGAAAATTTATATATTCCCTCCAATGAATTTTTGAGTAAAATAAAAGAAGTAAGAATACAAAACACTTAAGAAAAGAGGCTTTACAATGAACAAACACATAGAAAAAGCAATACAGCTTAGAAATGCAACTCCAATGGTCAACAATTGTTCTCAGACCATCCTTCGGGTTTATGCTGAGGAGCTTGGTTTGGATGAAAATCTTGCAGCAGGAATTGCCGGCAATTTTGGTGGTGGAATGAAATGCGGAAGCACCTGTGGGGCAATCACAGCAGGATTTATGATACTTGGAGCAAAGGGAATCGAATCTCCATTTGCGGTAAATGAATTCCGCAGACGAATTGCTGAAAAGCATGATGGAATGACAGACTGTGCGGAACTTTTAAGAGCCAATGCACAGAAAGGCGGAGCAAAGAAACCGCACTGTGATAATATGATTTTTGAAGCAATTGAGCTGATTGACGAATTAACAAAAGAAGCAGAGTAATTCGGTTATGGGCAAGTAGCGGAGCAAATTGCGAATATCCGCTGGATTAAGAGTAAAGTAATTTTACAAAGAAAAGTAAAAAACAGGGAGAATGAGTCCAATGAAGTATACGAAATTTGGCAAAACGGGAATTGAAGTTTCTAAGATGTGTCTTGGCACATGGGGCATTGGTGGTGCAGGATGGGACAATTATTCAGATGAGAGCCGTATGGATGCAATTAAAGCAGCTTTAGATTGTGGTATTAATTTTATCGACACAGCACCAGCCTATAATGCAGGAAAAGCAGAACAGTATGTAGGAGAAACTCTGCATAAATTGGGTGCGAGAAAAGAAGTTGTGATTTCTACGAAATGTGGAAATGAATTTATTGATGGGAAATATGTCCGTTGTGGTTCAGCTGATAAAATCTTAAGAGAGTGTGATGAGTCTTTGCAGAATTTAAAGACAGACTATATTGATGTTTATCTGGTACACTGGCCAGACCCGAATGTTCCAATGGAAGAGACAATGGACGCATTAAATCAGTTAAAAAAACAGGGAAAGATTTTACATGCCGGAGTTTCTAATTTTACAAAGGAACAGATGGAAGAAGCAAACAAATATTGTGAAATCGAAGCCTATCAGCCACAGTTTTCCATGGTAGACCGGGATAATGAAGAATTAATCCGCTGGGCGCATGCACAGGACATGGGAGTTATGACTTATGGAACATTAGGTGGTGGAATTTTAACCGGAAAATATCGTGAGTTAAAAACGTATGAAGCAAACGATAATCGAAATAGATTCTATCCATATTTCAGAGAACCACTATTCTCAAAAGCAATGAAATTGTTATCTGTTATGGATGAAATCAGTAAAGAGAGAAATGTACCGCTTGCACAGATTGCATTAAATTGGACCTTGAAAAAAGAATTTATTTCTTCCTGTATCACAGGTTCACAGAGTCGTGATAAGATAGAAGCAAACTGCAAAGGATTCGACTGGGAATTAAGTGCAGAAGAAATGCAGATATTAGATAAAGCGATTGAGGAATATTCGAGAGAGTAAATAGAGATAAGTAAGGAAAATAAGCAAGAAAAATAACAAAATCAGAGGCTGAAGCAAGTGGATATAGTGTCTGTAAGAATTGCTATCGTTAGGAAAAATTTTTGAAGAGAGAAATTTATCAGAAAATTCGATGAAATTTTGACTCTTGCATCGTAAAATAGAACAAGTAAAAGAAAATAAACAGGCATATCAGACATGGGGAATGATATGCCTGTAGTGCGTTATTTGAGTTTACATTTACTTGAACGAAGCATTGATGTAGGAAGAAGGTACGATTGAAATGGGATTAACAAACTATGTAAGTGCAATGGATTGCTGGAAGGGACGTATTGACAGTACAACAGATTATGATGCATTTCGCTGGCATCAGTGGGTACAGCCGTTGGATTTGAATATACAGACGGAAAAGCCGGAGTGTGAACTGGGTTTTGCTTTTATCGGTTTTTGCAGTGAGCAGGGAGTAAAGCGTAACAAAGGTCGTGTCGGAACTGCGCTTGCACCGGATTTTATCCGTGCACAGATGTCAAATCTTCCATGCACTTTTTTACAGGATGTCAAATTATATGATGCAGGAAATATTTTATGTGATGAGATCTCAATGGAAGAGGGACAGAAACTGCTTGGCATGGCAGTGGAGAAAATTTTGGATTTAGCTTTATTTCCGATTGTGCTTGGAGGCGGTCACGAAACAACTTTTGGTCATTTTCAGGGGCATCTGGCAGATATGAAGAAGAAAGAAACGCCTCTTGATATGGGAATCATTAATTTTGATGCGCATTTTGATTTAAGACCTTATGAAAATGGCCCGTCATCCGGTTCAATGTTTCGCCAGATTGCAGATATTTACAAAAAGGAAAATGTGCAGTATCATTATCTTCCGTTGGGGATACAGGAACATAGTAATACTGTCAGTTTATTTAAATTTGCAAAAGAAATCGGAACAGAATATATTCTTGCAAAGGAAATCCAAAATTCCAATTATGCAACGATATTAGATAAAGTGGATACCTTTTTATATCAGTGCAGTTCAGCATATATTACTGTATGTACCGATGTATTTTCTTCCGCTTTTGCACCAGGAGTCAGTGCAACACAGTCTCTTGGATTGGACCCTGAAGTGGTGCTTCCGATTATCAAACATATTTTGAGAACCCGCAGAGTCAGAGGATTTGATATCTGTGAAATCTCTCCGAGATTTGACCAGGATAATACGACTGCAAATCTTGGTGCAGTGATTATATTTGCGGTGGTAAATACGCTTTGTAAATTAAATAATCTGGCGATTGATGTATTGGAATAAGGGGAAATTATATAAGAAAGCAAGAGGGAAAAGACAATGTATTATGTGCCAGATGGAACAAAAGAATGTGGATTTTATGAATGTAAAAAATGTGGAAATCGTTTTCTTTCTCTTCAAACGATGGAAAAGATTCCGTGTCCGGAATGTGAGGCAGAAATCGACTATGAAATCGGACCAGATGAAAGCTTGGAAGATGTTTTAGACACTGCTGTCTTACTGGAAAAAATTGAAGGACCAGAAGAAGTAGAAAAAATGGATGCACTTTTAAGCCTTGCAATTACCGGAGGGGATGATAGTTGGATTTAAGAGTTCGCATCTGTAAATTCTTAAAAAAAGAAGTAGTGCTTTGTGTTGCTTTTGTGCTGGCTGTAATTTCTTCTTTTTTGATTCATCCGGACAAGAAATATATACAGTATATTGATTTTCGGACCTTAGCAATTTTGTTTTCTCTTATGAGTGTTATGGCAGGATTAAAGTTGCATGGAGCCTTTGATTTTGTGGGGCGTAAGATGCTGGAAAAAACAAAATATCTTTGGCAGGTCATTTTAACTTTAGTGCTTCTTACTTTTTTTGGAAGCATGCTGATTACAAATGATGTGGCGTTGATTACCTTTGTACCATTTACTTTTGTGGTATTTAATTTGCTGGGAGAATCCTACCGAAAAAAACAAGTTTTATGGGTAGTCTGTATTCAGACGATCGCAGCAAATCTTGGAAGTATGCTGACTCCCCTTGGAAACCCGCAGAATCTTTACTTATATGGAAAAAGCGGGCTGTCATTTGGAAGGTTTCTTTTATTAATGCTGCCTTATACCTTAACTGCGCTGGTGCTTCTTTGTATTTGGAGTTTTTTGCTTTGTGTGAAAGAAAAGAAAAAAGTAATTCAAATGGAGTGGAAGTCAGAAGAGCAAGTATTTTGTAACTGGAAGAAAATAAGAGTTTATCTGATATTATTTGGAATCTGTCTGCTTGCAGTCCTACATATCATGGATTATCGAATTTCTTTTTTGATTGTGTTACTTCTTATCTTTCTATGGGACAGGAAAAGTTTGAAACGAGTAGATTATTCGTTATTACTTACGTTTGTTGCATTTTTTATCTTTATTGGAAATGCAGGAAGAATTTCTGCTTTTTCACTATGGCTAAATCAGATTATAGAAGGACGGGAGGTAATTGTGGCAGTGCTTGCAAGTCAGATTATCAGCAATGTTCCGACTGCACTTTTATTATCCGGATTCACCAATAAAATTTCCCTTCTGATTATCGGAACGAATTTGGGTGGCTTTGGTACATTAATTGCATCAATGGCCAGTTTGATTTCTTATCGTCAGATTGCACAGGAAGAAACAGAACGAAAAGGAAAGTATTTTTTGATTTTTACAATCTCAAATGTTATTTTCTTGTTGATTCTTCTTGGAGTATGGAGGATGACAGGGGTACAGTAGAAAATCTGTATGGGAGAAGGAAGTGTAAAAGCTATGAGAAAACATGCGTTAATTGTCGGACCACGCAGAGTTGGAAAAAGTACGTTAATCCGTAAAGTAATAGAAACTTTGAATTGTTCGGTAGCAGGTTTTGAAACAAAAAAAGAATCAAAAATGGAGGATGAAACGCTGGGTTCTCCCATTTATATTCATACGATAGGAGCGCCGTGGCATTATTCCGAAGAAAATCTGTTAGGATACTGTAAAAATCAAAAAACACAAAGAATCAGCGATGCATTTAATCGTTATGCAGACAAACTGTTACAGCCAGTACCCGAGGGAACGATTTTTTGCTTTGATGAGATTGGATTCATGGAGTCAAAAGAAAAGGCATTTTGTGATGCAGTTTTAGAACGACTTGACGGAGACATTCCGATTCTTGCAGCAGTAAAAGATAAAGAAATCCCTTTTTTAAATCAAGTGCGAAATCATCCAAACTGCAAATGCTTTTTTATTACAGAAGAAAACAGAGACAAGTTAGTGGATGAAGTGCTTGAATTTATGAAAAATCAAATAGAAAAATAAATATTCAGAAAATGGATAAAAATTTGGCAGAGACAGGCTGGATTTTTATCCATTTTTGATTTACAGGAAATTGTTATCTTGTAAATTAAAAAATACTACACGTTTACACGTTTATCATATCAAAAGTTACCTGTCGTATATTATACGAGAATCCTTTTCCCTTTGTGATAAATTAAAAGCATATTAAAAACACATTACAAATTGACCGAGTTAATGGAAAAGAATCTAATTATGTTAATAAGGTCTTACAGGAGGGAAAAGGTTATGAAAAATATTGCAGGTAAATTAGCGGTGACAGCAGTTACAACAGGTGTTGTGTTAGGCGCAAGTGTAGGGATGAATACGACGACTGTTTTGGCAGCGGAAGCAGATGGCAATCCAGATATGGACGGGGCGAGCGAGCAGGTACAGGAGACAGAGGCACAGTCAGCACCAGAGACGAAAGAAGATGCGGTAAATCAGGTAGACCAGGCGGAGAAAAATGAAGCGGAGACCAAACAAGATGCGGACCAGGCGAAGAACGATTACGATTTAACCCAAAAAGAAGAAAATAAACAGCAGGAAAATGTAGACCAGGCGAAGAATGATGCGAATCAGGCAAATCAAGATGCTGAAACTGCATTTGACCAGGCAAAAACGGATGCTCAGGAGAAAGCAGACCAGGCAAAAGAAGATTTAGACAAAGCAAATCAGGAACAGGAAAAAGCAGACCAGACAGAAGCGGATGCGAAAAAAGAACTGGATGAAAAAGAAAATGCCAAAAACGATGCCCAGAATAAGGCAAACCAGGCAAAAACGGATGAAACACAAGACAGTGTAAATCAGAAAAAAGACGAAGTAGACCAGGCGGAAAAAGATTTAGAAGATGCAAAGAAAGAAGATGCCAATAAGGGGACTGAGTTAGACCAGGCAAAGAAAGAGAAAGAAATTGCTGGTGAAGAAAAGAATAGTGTCGAGGATAAAGTAAATAAGGCAGAAACTGAAGTGAAGAAGGCAGAAGAAGAGGCAGACAGCGCAAAGAAAGATGCCGATGCCGCAAAAGATGTCTATGATAAGGCAACGGATGCCGCAAATAAGGACTCGAATTATGCTCAGGCAAAGGCAGATTGGGATAAGGCAGATGCTGCGTTGAAAGACCGGCAGGATGTGGTAAAGAAAGCAGAACAGAATCTGGCAGACAAGAAAACTGTATTAAGCGAAGCAGAGAAAGCACTGCTTGAAGTTCAAGGGACAGAAACTCAGGCAGAAATAGAAGCTCAGCAGAAAAAGATAGATAGTGCAAAAGCAGAGTATGATAAAGCATTATTGGTACTTGAAAAAGCAAAGAAACAGCTGGATTCTCTGACTACAGATTATAATGCAAAAGTAAGTGTATTAGAGAAAGCAAAAGCAGAACTGGATACGGCGCAGAACGTGTTAGAAGAAAAGAAAAAAGCAGCAGAAGCAGCAAAAAAAATTCAGGAAAATGGTTCAAAAGGATTTTTTGAATCCATTGGTGCAACCTCAGCGGCAAATGTATTTTCAAAAGAATCGAATTATAAAAAATATACACAGATGGGACAGGCAGGAGATGCCACAAGTCTTCAAAACATGTTAAGAGCGTTAGATTTTATTGAGGAAGCGAATAAACTCAGACGTATGAATGGCTTGGAAGAATATAAGATTTCTCCATATTTAATGGCTGTTTCTCAGTATCAGACGAATGGTTCTTCTAACTTTATCGGACATACAAAGGTATTTAGCGTAAATGAAAATCTGGCGTGGGGGTCATCTACACCAGAAAGTGCATTTAATGTCTGGTACTACAGAGAAAAGGAAAATATGGAAAATGGCAGTGGAAATTATGGTCATTATTCAAACATTATGAGAAAAAACACCACAATTACCGGATTTTCTGTTTGTAATAAATCAGGAACCTTGTATGGTTTTTGTGCCGGTCAGGTTTTCTGGTATCCAGGTTATACCAATGAGACAACCTATTACACTGTTGCTGAATTTCGTACACTGCTGAATGCGTATCTTGAATCCGCAACAAAAGCGGAATCAGAGCTTGCATCGGCACAGGCAGATTATGATGCAAAATTAAAGGTATATCAGGATGCGCAGAACGAAGTTGCAAGATGTAAGGCACTTCTTTTACAGTATCAAAATGATAAAAATGCAAGTGAAGCAGAAGTAAAATCTGCTTTAGAGACCTATAAAAAAGCAGTCTCAGCAGCAGAGGATGCTAAAGCAGACCTGGCAGAAAAAAAATCTGCATACAATCAGGCACAGCAGGCTGTAGATTCGGCACAGACCGCTTATGACACAGCAAAAAAAGAACTTTTAGCAAAAGAAGCCGATGTAAAAGCAAAAAAAGAATATCTTGCGAAATTAAATCAGCAGGTGGACGACCGCAAAAAAGATATGGATGCAAAACGTGCATTGGCAAAAGAAAAAGCAGATATTTTAGAAGTTAAAAAAGCAGAACTGGATTTAGCTAAGAAGGAACTGCTGGCAAAGGAAACCGCACTTGCACAGGCACAGGGTAAAACCGCACAGCTTACAGTCGAAAAAGAAGCAGCCAAAAAAGCAGTAGCTGAAAAACAGGCAAAAGCATTAAAAGCAAAACAGGCTTATGAGGGTGCAAAATCAGCATTTGATGCGTATACAGAGGCAAAAAATGCATTGGCAGATGCAACTGCAAAATCAGAGAGTGCAAAAGCAAATCTGGAGGGCGCAAAAGCAGAAGCTGAAGCAAAAAGAGCAGAAACTGCGAAAAAACAGCATGCCTATATGACAGCACAGGAAAAACTTGCAATTGCAAATAGACTGAATCTCAAAGATGCACTGGAAACTCCAATTACAGAAGACGGATTTACCTACTTAAATGACTATGTAGAGAAAGTTAAAACTGCACAGGCAAATGTAGAAAGCGCACAGACGGCATTAGAGCAGGCGAAATTAAATACAGCAGATAAGAAAACTGCTTATGAAACTGCGAATGCAAAACACATTGAAGCCGTTGCTGATTTAGCAATCGCAAAAGCAAACTATCAGAAATTCCTGGATGAAGAGGAAGTAGCTAAGAAGGCAGAAGCAGCCAAAAAAGAAGAGATGAAAAAAGCTGAGGAGGCAAAGAAAGCGGAAGAAGCGAAAAAGGCAGAAGAAGCTAAGAAAGCCGAAGAACTCAAAAAGGCTGAAGAAGCTAAGAAAACAGAGGAAACAAAAAAAACAGAGACAGCGAAAAAGACTGCGATGGCAGTAAAAGCAACAACTGCGACCAAAACAGCAGTAAAAACAGGAGATACCGCACCATTAGGTCTGTGGTCAGCACTTATGGCAGGTTCATTTGGCGTATTTGAAATCCTTCGCAGAAGAAATAAAAAATGTCAGTAAGAACAAAATTGTTTTTTAAATGACAAAGAAGAATAGATTGAAATGAATGAAACGGATAAAAATTTGTTGTATAGAAGTTGAATTTTTATCCGTTTTTTATACTTTTTAGGATTTTTTAGAAAGAAAAAGTCTGATTTTAAGGAATAAAGAACAGAAAGCCTTAGCAAAAAAAGAAAAAATAAAATATAAGAAAATAAATTGCTACGACAAAATATGACGTCCTTGGTTGCTATGATA
>UMJG01001593.1_pt1 | contig 47184 bp, 48 predicted proteins | sample 1965981 | NCBI WGS metagenome assembly UMJG01 (sample SAMEA4836144, study PRJEB28245) | human gut metagenome | biome: gut microbiome; material: fecal sample | place: Denmark | collected 2008 | reverse complement strand
AAGCCGCTGAGAACGGCTGCTGCGGTATCAGCGCTGTTGATGATGCAAGACGTGTTGCAGGTCAGCTTGACATCCCATATTATGTAATGAATTTTAAGAATGAGTTCAAATGTAATGTAATTGACTATTTTGTTGACGAATATAAAAAAGGCCGTACACCTAATCCATGTATCGCCTGCAACCGTTATGTAAAGTGGGAATCTCTTCTTAAGAGAAGTCTTGAAATAGGAGCAGATTACATTGCAACAGGACACTATGCAAGAATCCACCAGCTTCCTAATGGCAGATACACTATATGCAATTCAGTAACTGCCAGGAAAGACCAGACTTACGCACTTTATAATCTTACACAGGAACAGTTATCACACACACTTCTTCCTATTGGTGATTATACTAAGGATCAGGTCCGTGAAATTGCATCTAAGATTGGTATTACTGTTGCCAAGAAGCCTGACAGTATGGAAATATGCTTTATTCCTGATAATGACTATGCAGGCTTTATAACACGTGAAACAGGCTATACTTCTGTTCCCGGTAATTTCATTGACGTCAATGGCAATGTAATTGGAAGACATCAAGGTATCATACACTACACAGTTGGTCAGAGAAAAGGTCTTGGACTTGCTCTTGGAAAGCCGGCATTTGTTGTTGCTATACGACCTGAAACCAACGAGGTTGTAATCGGTGATAATTCAGATGTGTTCTCACCTAAGCTTTACGCCAACAACCTTAATTTCATGTCGATACCTTCACTTGAAGGTGAAATGCATGCCAAAGGTAAAATCCGTTACAGCCATGAGGGTGATATGTGTACTATAAGAATGTTTGATGAAAATACTCTTGAATGTACATTTGACGAGCCTGTTCGTGCCGTAACACCAGGTCAGGCGCTTGTATTATATGACGGGGACAATGTACTTGGCGGTGGAACTATTATTTAATTATTTTTTAATTAATAAGGACAATATTATGGAAAAACTTATATATATGGATAACGCAGCAACTACATCAACCGCACCAGAGGTTGTGTCTGCAATGCTTCCATTCTTTACTGAATATTACGGCAATCCTTCTTCTGTATATAATTTTGCCCAGAAAAGCAAGATGGCTATTGAAGATGCAAGGGAAATTATAGCTGACAGTATTGGTGCTGCTAAAAGCAATGAAATATATTTTACAGGCGGTGGAAGCGAGTCTGATAACTGGGCTTTAAAGTCTGCTGCATTCGGACTTAGAGATAAAGGCAACCACATTATAACAACTAAAATAGAGCATCATGCAATTCTTAATACATGTGCATATCTTGAAAAGAATGGATTCGAGATAACTTACCTTGATGTTGACAGCGAGGGCTTTGTTTCATTAGAAGATGTCGAGAATGCCATCACTGACAAAACAATTCTTATAAGTGTTATGTTTGCCAACAATGAAATCGGAACAATTGAACCTGTCTGTGAAATAGGTGAGATTGCACATAAGCATGGCATTCTTTTTCATACTGATGCAGTTCAGGCTATGTGTCATGTCCCAATTAATGTCACAAAGATGAATATTGACCTGTTAAGTGCAAGCGCACACAAGTTCCACGGTCCTAAAGGCGTCGGTTTCATGTACATGAAGAATTCTGCCAAGTTAGAGCCTTTCATCCATGGCGGGGCACAGGAGCGTGCAAGACGCGCCGGAACAAGCAATGTTCCAGGCATTGTCGGCATGGGTCAGGCTGTAAAGCTTGCCTTAGGTACACTTGATAAAGATACACATACAATTATTAATATGCGTAATTATATTGTTGACAGGATTCTTGGTGAGATTCCTGACGTTACTTTTGATGGACCTTGTATTGATGCTAATGCCGATGTCAATGCTGTTTCGGTAGGTTTGCCCATGTGCAGCCTGAAGCGTCTTCCGTCTAATATGCATTTCTGCTTTAAAGATGTTTCGGGTGATTCTTTACTTATTATGCTTGATATGAACGGTATATGTGCATCCAGCGGTTCAGCATGTGCTGCAGGCTCAATCGACCCTTCACATGTGCTTCTTGCTATCGGACGAAGCAAAGGTGAAACTAAAGGTGCTTTAAGATTAAGCATAGATAAGGATTTAACCAAGGAAGATGCTGACTATGCAATAGATGCACTGAAAGCCGCAGTTGCGAGGCTGCGTAGATAAAGCTAAACATTATATCCGTAAATCCACATAATATGGTCTTACATCCAGCAATTTTCATTAAAACAAAGTGAGTTTTCCCATAAATTCATAAATAATATAAGGTTTATAGGTATATTCTATCAATTTTACTATATAAAAAGTCTTTAATGATACCAATATACCTATAAACAATCTGCTTATTTACAACTTATAGGCTTACGCAACAACTATCTATATAAACATCAGCATTTTTGACCTATAGGACAATTAAATATACGACTATCTATAGGTATCATGTTGTATAGCATAATGCTGTATCATGAATCATCCGTAATGAATATCCTTCAGACTCCCCAATTCAACAACAAAAACAATATAATCTTTAAAATATTTTCAAAAAAATCACACAAACCTATTGACATAGTAGGGATAAGGGTTTATATTATCATCAACATCAAGAAAGCGATACATTTTTGAAATAAATTAAAAGGATGGTAATTAATTATGGCAAAGAAATCTTACTCAGAAAGAAATTTAAAGTTTGAAACATTACAGCTTCATGTGGGACAGGAACAGCCTGATCCAGTAACAGATGCTAGAGCAGTACCTATTTACCTTACATCATCATATGTATTCCATAACAGCCAGCATGCTGCTGACAGATTTGGTCTTAAGGATGCAGGTAACATCTACGGACGTCTTACTAATCCAACTGAAGATGTATTTGAAAAAAGAATTGCGGCACTTGAAGGTGGTGTAGCAGCACTTGCTGTTGGTTCTGGTGCAGCAGCTTTAGCTTATGCTTTTCAGGCACTTGCTCATGCAGGAGACCACATCGTAGCAGCTAAGAATATCTACGGTGGAACATATAATCTTCTTGCACATACACTTCCAGATTACGGAATTGAAGCTACATTCGTAGATCCTTTTGATTATGATGCTATTGAAGCAGCAATCAAACCTAATACTAAGGCTGTTCAGATTGAAACACTTGGAAATCCTAATTCAGAAGTTGTTGATATCGAAAGAATTGCTAAGATTGCACATGCACACAACATTCCACTTGTTGTTGATAACACATTTGCAACGCCTTACCTTGTAAGACCTATTGAATACGGTGCAGACATCGTTATCCATTCAGCTACTAAGTTCATCGGTGGACATGGTACAACACTTGGTGGTGTAATCGTTGATAGTGGTAAATTTGACTGGGTAGGGGCTGCTGATAAGTTCCCATGGCTTGTTGAGCCAAATGTATCATACCACGGTGTTAGCTTTGCAAAGGATACAGCACCTGCTGCATTCGTTACATATATCAGAGCTATCCTTCTTCGTGATACAGGAGCTACAATTTCTCCAGTTCATTCATTCATCTTCCTTCAGGGACTTGAAACATTATCACTCAGAGTTGAGAGACATGTAGAGAACGCATTAAAGGTTGTTCAGTACTTAAAGGATCAGCCATTAGTTGAGAAGGTAAATCATCCTTCAATCTCTACTAACAAAGAACAGCAGGCTCTTTATAAGAAGTACTTCCCTAACGGCGGTGGTTCAATCTTTACATTTGAAATCAAGGGTGGTGCTGCCCAAGCACAGAAGTTCATTGATAACCTTGAGTTATTCTCACTTCTTGCTAATGTTGCCGATGTTAAATCATTAGCAATACACCCTGCAAGCACAACTCATTCAGAGTGCAACGAAGCTGAGCTTCTTGATCAGGGAATCAAGCCTAACACAATCAGACTTTCAATTGGTACAGAGAATATTGATGATATCATTGAAGATCTTGATGAAGCATTTAAGGCTTTACAGTAATTTGCCATATATATCCTTTCCGGTATAATATATTTACATCACAAAAGGGGGCTGATATCATCAATGATCATCAGTCCCCCTTTTGAATTATATTAATCAGATTTTTAATTAGTTAAGTTATTTCTTTTTCTTAAAATGTACTTCTGGAACAGCAACACTATCATATGTCACATGTGTCTTATCATTGTTATCATCTGTAATCATATCAGAAGATATATCAACATCTTCATCATCAGAATCTCCTTTATGTATCTCTGGAATAGCAAGATTATCATATGACAGATTATAATCTTGCTTAGGAGTGTTACCTTTATTCTTAACTTTTTTAAATATATTAAACATAGCATTCCCTCCTCGATATTTATAATATATTAATAAAGAATGTAATAACAAGACTGTTAAGAAAATCAGCAAAAAGACTTCCTATAAGTGGTATAAGAAGATAAGCCTTAACCGACGGAACGTATTTGTCACATACAGCCTGCATGTTAGCCATGGCGTTAGGAGTAGCTCCCATACCGAATCCACATGTTCCTGCAACAAGTACTGCTGAATCATAATCTCTTCCCATAACATTAAATACAACAAAATAAGTAAATAAAACAATAACAATAACCTGAGCTCCAAGAAGAATAACAAGTGGAAGAGCAAGTGAAGCAAGCTGCCACAACTTAAGTGTAATCATCGCCATACCCAAGAACAACGATAAGCAGATACCACCAAGGTCGTTGATTTCACCCATATGAATAACAAGCTTTCCATGTCCCGCATATTCTGCAATATTACGCATAAGAGCTGCTGCAATCATAGCACCTATATATATAGGGAAAGTAAGACCAGTCTTGGTAAGTGCCCATGAAAAAATCGTTCCTAAACCAATAGCAAGAATAAGCTGGAATACTGCTGAAGCATACATTCTTGAATGTCTCTCATGCTTTTTCTCATCCTCAACAAGAAGACTATCATCTTCAGGAATTGCTGTAGATAAGAGGTCTTTCTTCTCAATCAGTCTCTTGCCTAACGGACCACCGACAAGACTTCCAAATATAAGACCAAATGTAGCAGCAGCAGTACATATTGTTGTTGCACCCTGAACATTAAAATCTTCAAGGACCGGTCCAAATGCACCTGCTGTACCATGTCCACCAACCATAGGAATAGAACCTGTACACATGCCAATAAGTGAATCAAGTCCAAGCAGCTTTGATAAACTAACTGCAACACAGTTCTGTATGAATATAAGAACAATGACTAATCCTAAAAATATGACCATTGATTTTCCACCCTTCTTAAGTACCTTAAGATTTGCCTGAAATCCAACAGATGTAAAGAAAAATACCATGCATACTTCTTTAAGTGTATCATCAAATGAGAACTCTAATATATGTGTTACATAACACACACATGTAAATATAGCAAATAACAGACCTCCAACAACTGGAGCCGGTATACAGAATCTTTCAAGAAATCGTATTTTCTTTCGTAAAAAACTTCCCAGAAGCAGTACAAGTACCGCAATAGCAAGCGTCTGATACATATCTAACTGAACTTTCATTAAATTTCTCCATTCTTTATTACATTAACCTGATATACAGATTTAATTATTCTGTCAAAACTTTGATGCCATTCTCTGTATAATAATCTGCCGCACCTGAATGGAATGGAATATCCACTCCGTTAGCAGCTTCTTTAACGTTGAATGTAATGTCAAGAGAAGTAGCATACTTGAAGTCATCTGCATGCTCATATAAAGTCTTAGTCACATTCTTAATAACATCATCTGACAGCGACTGTCTTGCAATCAGAACTGCCTTAATACCAATAGTAGTAACAGCTGTATCCTGGCCCTGATAAGTTCCCGCCGGAATAGTGTACTTTTCGCAGAGGGAATATGCTGATAACATCTTATCAATACATTTGTCATCAAGACTTATAAGACTGATATCACATTCCTTTGACAACTGCTCTATAACTCCGGTTCTTGTTCCTGCAGTACAGAAAAATGCATCAATGTCGCCATTTTTAAGCTTTGCAGCGGCTTCAGTATAATCCATATTAACCTTATTAATAAGTTCATCTGCAATACCGCTCATCTTTAATATCTGCTCTGCATTCTTTTCGGTTCCTGACTCAGAAGCACCAACACTTACAGTCTTGTTAATCAGATCATCAACACTTGTGATTCCCGAATCATTTCTTACAACAATCTGACAGGCTTCTGTATAAAGAGACGCAACTGCCTTATAACCTTTCTGATACTTCTTATCAGTGAAGGCTCCTGTTGCATTATAAGCATCACTTAACAAATCTGCCTGAACAATAGCAAGGTCGATATACCCATCAGATATAAGTCTTAAATTAGCAACCGAACCAGCAGTAGTCCTTGTTTCAAATGTATATCCATCTATTTCTTTATCAGCAAGCTGTGTAAATGTGCTTGCAAATGAATAATACATACCACCAATATCTGCTGCACCAAATTTCAGGTTCTTGCTATGCCCGCTGCAGCCTGTAATCACAAGCAGCATACATGACATTAATACACATAATATTTTCTTCATTCATTCGTCCTCGTATTAATATTTGTATTTATCCTCGTAATAATAATTCTTTCTCGTAAACCTTACCATTCTTTATGTACAATCTTGGAACTCGCTTACTTACTGCACAAGTAAGTTCATACGGAATAGTTCCTGCAAGCTGTGCCATATGCTCAATAGGATTAGCCTTACCAAATATTTCAACTTCGCTTCCAACATCGACGTTCATCTTATCAGTAAGATCAATCATGCACATATCCATACATATCTTGCCTCTCTGTGGAACAGGACCTTCCTCAGTCATAAGCTCATATCTGTTAGAAAGGCATCTGAAATATCCATCTGCATATCCATAAGGAACGACTCCCATTCTTGTTTTCCTGTCAGTCTTATATATTCCACCATAGCTTATAGCTGTTCCAGCAGGGTAAGTCTTAATAGTACTTACTGTTGTCTTAAGAGACATAACTGGCTTAAGTCCAAGTTCCTGTGCAAAATCGCCATAACCATAAAGCAGAAGTCCTGGTCTTACCATATCAAGCCAGGTCTCTGGATATCTGGCAACAGCACCAGTATTGGCACAATGTCTTATTTTAAATTTTTTCCCTAGTTTTTTTTCTACTGCATCAATTACGCTTGTAAACAATTCAAACTGATGCTTAGTATATGCCTCACATTCTTCCCCGAATTCATCAGATACAGCAAAATGTGTAAATATTCCCTCTGCGTCAAGGCCGGGAAGTGAACAGCCCTCACATATTCCTTCAACACCACTGTCAAAATAATCACCATCACAAAGGTAACCAAGTCGTGACATACCTGTATCAACCTTGATGTGAATCTTTAATGTACCACCACATCTGACAGCTTCTTCACTGTATTCAAGTGCCTTGGCCTTACATGTGACAGCCTGTGTTATATTGTTCTTAATAAGCTGCCCAACCTCTTCCTTAGGTGTATGACCTAATATAAGAATTGGCATTGTAATTGAATTATGTCTTAATTCTATTGCCTCATCTATACTGCTGACAGCAAGATAATCTGCTCCTAATTCCTGTAACAGTCTGCTCACCTGAACAGAACCATGACCATAAGCGTCTGCTTTCACAACACCTAAGAACTTAACATTTTCTCCAATTCTCTTTCGTAATGTTTCATAATTGTGTGCAAGTGCATCCATATCTATTTCAGCCCATGTTCTTCTTAATGTTGAATCCATAATAATCTGCCTCCATAATCTAAACATACTTTGATATTTTACCATTTAATTGATAAATAGTGAATATTTTTTAATTTAATTTTAGGTTGACATTTTATAGTAATGCCAGAATAAAGTCATAAGATTGGAGGAGTTCGTATGAAAAAGAAACTTTTTGCTTTATTAAATATAAGTACTATATTGTTAAGCCTATTCTTAACAGGATGTTCCGGAAAAAATTCTAAGATAACATTAAATAACACTCAGTCCACATACATAGTATCTAATAATGATAATATTATTCTTGAATCTAATACTAATAAAACCGTATTAGATGATGAAATCCCAGAACGCAGCATAGCATGCTGGGGTGATAGCATGATACAAGGAGCTGGATGTAACGAAGCATATATATACTCTGATAATGGTATTGAAGACATATCTTACTTTACAACTCCATCTGCTCTGCAATATTTTACATCAATCAATACCTACAACTTTGGTGTAGGTGGTGAAAATTCATATCAGATTGCTTTACGTGCGGGCGGAATTCCAATATACACTGACCGTGATATCTATATAACCGACCACTCATTAGCTTATGTAAAATTTGTTGATGAACATGAAGAAACAATCGATATGGATGACTACAGCGGATATGGATATGAAAATAACACATATCCAGACACAGTATATATTAATGATGTTTTATGTTATGTCGAAAGAGCTGATGATGGCTTATATATTTCTATATGTTCTGATGCAGACTGTGATTCTGTAACTGAAATGTATATTAACGCATGGACAAGGGTTATTCCTAAGGCAGCTTATGACCATCGCAATGATATTCTTATTCTTGAGATGGGAAGTAATGGTGGCTGGGAGAATGATTATGATGAACTTATAAAACAATATCAGAATATAATTGATAACAGCTATTATGCTGATTATATAATTGTTGGTGATACTGATAATCCGGGAGAATCAGCTGATATATATCAGAATGTATACGATGATAATGGTAATTATGCAGGACTTCATGCAACATTATGGGAACAGGCTCTGTATGATGCATTTGGACAACATTTCCTTAACACAAGACTTTATCTTATGGAAAATGCGTTCTCTGACTGTGGACTTACACCAACCGAGAATGATATAATTGATATACAGACAGGCAACCTGCCTGAACAGATTCGTGCTGATTTCACACATTTTAACTCTTATGGATATTATTCCAAAGCCAAAGCTATATACTTAAAAGGCATAGAGCTTGGCTACTGGAATTAATATTATTCAACTGGAGGCTTATATATGAGAATATTATTAGTTGAAGATGACCGCTCATTATCAAGAGCTATATCAACTATATTACAGAAGAATAATTATTCCGTTGACTGCGTTAACAATGGTCAGCTTGCACTTGACTATCTTGAACAGGATATATATGACGCAGTAATAATGGATATAATGATGCCGGTAATGGATGGAATTACTGCTTTAAAGAATTTAAGAAAACGTGGCAATAACATTCCTGTTCTTATGCTTACAGCAAAGACTGAAATCGATGATAAAGTAGAAGGTCTTGATAACGGTGCTAATGACTATCTTACCAAGCCATTCGACACAAGAGAACTTCTTGCCAGATTACGCGTTCTTACTCGCAATGAAAGACAGCATGACAGTGTTATGACACTTGGCAATATAACACTAAACACATCTACATGTGAATTGTCATCAGCAACAGACTCATTTCTTCTTACGAATAAGGAATATCAGATGATGCTGATGTTCATGAATAACAAAGATCAGGTTATTTCGGCAGAACATTTTATGGAGAAAATCTGGGACAGTGATTCTGATTCTGATATCAGCACCGTATGGACTTATATATCTTATCTCAGGAGAAAACTCGAAGCTTTAAAGTCTGATTATTCTATTGCTACAAGAAGAAATATGGGATATTATTTAAAAAATAACAACTAATATAAAGAAGGTATATAATGTCAAAAAAAAATAAAGCATCTAATTATAATGAGAAAATGCTTACCCGCTTAAGAATACAGTTTATAGTTCTTTCAATGGCAATTGTAATAATTATGCAGGGATTTATTGTGTATACAAGTGTCAGAAACACATACAATAAGATGGTCGCTAAATCCGACCATCTTGTTTCATCTATATACATTAATGTTCTTGATAAAAAACCAGTGAAAGCCGATGCAAGATATTTCTATATAATATTTGATAAAAATAATAACCCCAGAACCATTAATGTCGATAATATATCTGATATTTCTGAAGATGAGGCTTTGGCAACATATCATGAAGCATATGAAACTGGCGAACTTGATGGATTTTACAATGGTTACAGATATTGCATATACGAAAAAGAGAAACGTACAATTGCTGTATTCGTGCTTCGAAGTAATATGATAGATGATGTTAAGAAAACTGCAGTTTCACTTATCGAAGGTTCATGCATAGGTATAGGTATTATGCTTCTTGTTCTTATATTTGCTTCAAAGCTTATCGTTATGCCTATTGCTAAAGCACACCGCAAACAGAAAGAATTCATAACATCTGCAAGCCATGAGCTTAAGACTCCTATAACTGTAATAAGAGCAGATGCTGATATATTACTGATGGATGATGAGAATAATGAATGGCTCGCCGATATAAAGAAGCAGGCGGAGAATCTTTCCACAATGACTAATAATCTTGTAACACTTGCGCGAATGGACGAACGCAACGGCAATATTCCCCGTATTGATTTCCCTGTTTCAGAGCTTGCAGAGGAAGTTGTCCATTCATATAATGCACTTGCAATGGATTTCGGAAAGCATTTTTCATATGATATCAAACCTAATCTTTCATGCTGCGGAAATGCAGCATCTGTAAGACAGCTTTTCACCATACTTCTTGATAATGCTTTCAAATATTCACCAGATAATGGCAACATTAACTTTATATTATCATCGTCTGGAAACTACATAACACTTTGCGTAACTAATGATGTCGAACATATTGATAAGGGCCTGACTGACAGAATGTTTGACAGATTCTACCGGGCTGATTCAACTTCCGCAAGAATAACCGGACATGGTCTTGGGCTATCTATAGCCGAAGCTATTGTTGCCGAGCATAATGGCAGTATCAAAGCCAAAGCTAATGGTGAACATGAAATAATTATTAAAGCACAGCTCCATATTAAATAACACATATTGACCCAATATGTTATAATGAAAAAGAATTTAGTGTAATGCTAAATTCTTTTTTATTTTATAGTAGAGTGGAGAATTTAATACGAGGGGAGAAATTAATTTATGGAGCCAGATTACCAGAATAATTACCAGGATGAGCTTCATCTTGACGATGAAGTGTATGAGATTAAGTCCGACAGGATTAATCCGGAATATCTTAACAATCCACCAAGAAGAAAAAGATACTCTGAAACCAATCCAAAAGACATGCCAGTTATACTTATTATAATTCTAGCCAACTTCATTGCAGGAGTAATGTGTATAATAGCAGGCAGCGACCATTTTGAAACAGGTGGTCTTAATTATCAGTATATTCACAATAATAAAGAATATATAAGACTTCTGACTTATATGTTCCTGCATGCTAATGTGCCTCATTTTGTTAATAATATGATTGCACTTTACATATTCGGTTCAAGACTTGAGCCCCGTGTCGGTTCACTTCGTACTGCAATTATATACTTTGGCTCAGGAATTGCATCAGGTCTTGTATCTGTATATGTATCACATCTTATCAATCCAGATGTTATCCGTTTCGCAGCCGGAGCATCAGGTGCAATATTCGGTGTAATGTGTGCAACACTGTTTACCAACTTCAGTTCCAAGACCGATTCTAACAAAACAACCGTTATCGTATCTATCGCGTTAATTGTTGTATATGCACTTATATCCAATGGTGCTAATGTTGATATTCTCGGTCACTTAGGCGGCGGTATTGCAGGTGGAATTCTTATATTCATTCTGTATCATGACTATCTTGATGATGCATTTGAAAGCACTGTATCAACAATAATCGCAATTATGCTTACGGTAATCATAAGCTTTGTTGGTGTAAGCAGCGCAGGTATAGGAACTAAAGCTAATCCTATGCAGGATTCGCGTATTGATGTTGTAAAGTCACAGCAGATATTCAAGGATTATACTGTAACATATGGGGAATGCCTTGATAACAAATGTACTGACCCGGAATGGACTATATTCAGTTCTAGCGATAAAAAGAAAGTAGTTGAATTCAATGGTAATGTAGTATATAATAACATGAATTCTTCTTTGAAGATTCAATTCGTATATAATGATTCTGATGATTACTGGGCTCTAAGCTATATGGCCCTTAACGGCACTGCAATGGATAGTAATGGTGCAGCCCTGCTACTTAACTATCTGTGCAGCGATTACTTCAATTAGGAGGCGATTTACATGTTTAAGCTGTTTGATTCTGATGACGATGATCTTGGGTATCTTGATGATACTGTGCATATTAACTGGAAAAAATTTCTGCCGGCAATCATAATTGCTGTAGTAGCAGTAATTGCATTAATAATTGTACTTATTGTTTCTTTCGGTCATAAAGGCAAAAAAACTCTTTCAAATGTATCTTCAACCGAAGAGACTTCATCTGTCAATGGAACTGATGCCGACGGCAATAATACTTTAAGCGATAAAGATGAGAAAGAACTGGATCCACAGTACTCTGATACTGACGGTTCCATGAATCAGTCTGCCGGTAATGGTGCTTCTGTAGTCCTTTCCAACAGTACTAACGAGACATCAGATATCACAATCGGTATAGATGTATCAAAATTTCAGGGAACTATAGACTGGGCACAGGTTGCTTCATCAGGTGTTGATTTTGCAATGATAAGAGTTGGCTACAGAGCGCAGAAAACAGGCGTTATCTATGCTGATACCAATGCAAAGTATAACATGCAGCAGGCTGCCGCTAACGGAATCAAAGTCGGAGCATACTTCTTCTCATCAGCAGTTAATGAGGCTGAAGCAATTGAAGAAGCAGACTGGGTTGCAGATTTCATCTCAGATTACAGCATAACTTACCCTGTTGCATTTGACTGTGAGGGCTTCAATACATCTGAAAGCAGACAGAAGAGCATGACTAAGGCCGAAAGAACTGCCGCTGCCACTTCATTTTTACAAGAAATATATGATAAAGGCTATACACCCATGTTCTATGCAGCTTCATCTGAGCTTTCCAACAACAACCAGTGGAACACTGCAAGCTTAGAAAATTCATATAAGATATGGGTTGCACAATATCCGTCAACGCCTTATCCAGAGACTCCATCCACATCATATACAGGAACATGCAGCATGTGGCAGTATACTAATCAGGGCAGGGTAGCAGGAATTGGTACAAATGTTGATATTAACGTTGCATATTTTGGTTATTCTGAAAGTAACGGTTCTCTAAGCGGTGAAACTGCAGCTGCCGCATCACCTGATGTAGAAGCAGGCATGGTATTCACATCTGTTAATGATACTGTTACTGCCAAAGATGAAGTAAGGCTTCGTGACAAGCCTAGTCAGGATACCGACGCAACAGTAATTACAACACTTGTTAATGGTGAAACAGTCACCCGGACAGGTACAAGCAGCAGCGGCTGGTCAAGACTTGTCTACAACGGACAGACTGTATACGCTGTTACAAGTTATTTAACAACAGACCTTACACCTAAGACAACTGAAAGTCCTACAACCGGATTTAACACGAAATTCACGGACTGTAACGACACAGTAACACCTAAAGACGAAGTTAATCTGAGAAATAAACCTAGTGTGACAGATGCAGATTCTGTTGTTGTTGCAACTGCTAAAAAAGGCGAGCTTTTCACCAGAACCGGCTATAATACAGAGGTTGGCTGGTCAAGGGTTATATATAACGGTCAGACACTTTACTGTGTTACAAGCCTGCTTTCTATCCAATAAATTTAAAATATCAGGAGAATTATTGTGAGTATTATAATCACTGATTTATGCAAAACCTTTGATGACAATGAAGTTCTTAAAAATGTTAATATAACACTTAAAGATAATTCTATATATTGTCTTATGGGAACTTCCGGCATTGGAAAAACAACGCTTTTAAGAATTCTAATGGGACTTGAACATGCTGATTCCGGCAGTATATCCGGTATAGATATAAAAAGCGTATCTTGTATGTTTCAGGAGAACAGGCTTATTCCTGACCTTTCAGCAATAGATAATGTCAGAATAGTACTTCGTGGTAAACCAAATAGACAAGAAATCCGTAATAATCTGTTATCAATTCTTCCAGATGATAGTCTTGATATGCCTGTAAATTCATTATCCGGTGGAATGAAAAGAAGAGTTGCACTTGCAAGAGCATTATCATATCCGGGCAAATTAATAATACTTGATGAACCATTCACAGGTTTAGATAAGAATACTAAGTTAAATGTAATAGACTATATCTTAAAAATGCGTAATAACCGTACTTTGCTTATTGCAACTCATGGAACTGATGATGCCAATCTGTTAGGGGCTGAAATAATAAAGCTTGATAAAAATATTAATTAGACCATTAATTAAAGGGAGACTGTCTTATGACAATCTCCCTTATTAATATTATGTGACTACATTTCTTCGATAATCTTTCTTGCAACATATACACCACTGGCAGAAGCGTGTGATAATGAATGTGTAACGCCGCTTCCGTCGCCAATTATGTATAAGCCCTTATATCTTGTCTCAAGATTGTTGTCAATCTCCACTTCCATGTTATAGAACTTAACCTCAACACCATACAGAAGTGTATCATCATTGGCAGTTCCCGGTGCAATCTTATCAAGTGCGTAAATCATCTCAATAATTCCATCAAGAATTCTCTTAGGAAGTACAAGACTTAAATCCCCCGGAGTAGCAGCAAGAGTAGGCTTTACGAGTCCCTCCTCAATTCGCTTTTCTGTACTTCTTCTTCCTCTCATAAGGTCACCGAATCTCTGAACAATAACGCCACCACCAAGCATATTGGAAAGTCTCGCAATACTTTCACCGTATCCGTTACTATCCTTGAATGGCTCTGAAAAATGCTTTGCAACAAGAAGCGCAAAGTTGGTGTTCTCTGTCTGCTTCTCAGCACCTTCATAGCTGTGTCCGTTAACTGTTACAATGCCGTTAGTGTTCTCATTAACTACGATTCCATTAGGATTCATACAGAAGGTTCTTACAAGGTCCTCGAATTTCTCTGTTCTATATACAATTTTGCTTTCGTACAGTTCATCTGTAAGATGTGCAAATATAACGGCCGGAAGCTCAACTCGCACACCAATATCAACACGGTTAGACTTGGTTGGAATCTCAAGCTTCTGACAGACATTTTCAATCCATTTGCTTCCGCTTCGGCCAACAGAAACAATACATTTGTCACAATCCATGTACTCGTCCTTATAGAATACTCTGTAACCGCCATCTATCACCTCAATGTTGCTTACAGGAGTATTAAAGTAGAAGTCTATATGGTCCTTCATCTCATTGTACATATTCTCAAGAACAACATAGTTAATATCTGTTCCAAGATGTCTTACTGACGCATCAAGAAGCTTTAACTTGTTCTGCATGCATAAAGTCTTGAACTTAGTGCCTGCTGTCGAATACATGTGAGTCTCTTCACCACCATGTGATGTATTAATTGTATCAACATACTTCATCAGGTCAATTGACTGATCCCTGCCAATATATTCATAAAGAGTTCCACCGAAATCATTAGTTATATTATATTTACCATCTGAAAATGCACCAGCACCACCAAATCCGTTCATAATCGCACATGTTGGACATTTGATACATGATTTAACCTTCTTGCCGTCTATAGGACATTTTCTCTTTTCTAATGTGTTGCCTTCTTCAAACACAGCAACTCTTGTCTCTGGTGACTTCTTCATAAGCTCATACGCAGAAAAGATTCCACCCGGTCCGGCTCCAATAATAATTACATCGTATTCCATACATTATCCTCCTCGGAGAAATATCTTAGAATATTATATCATAGAATCGGGGTTATGTGGTATAGTGTAGGTATTAATTAGAGTATTTAGCATCAGACTACTTATTGATGAGCAAGGTATTATCATCAAGGCTAATGATAAGGTCAAAGCAGCAGATGATGCTGAAAATATGCTTAAGGAATTAAGTTAATATAATAAAATTATTTTGGAAGATGAATGGCGGAATTTTATGACAGAAAAAGATTGGGAAAAGCTCCTTAGAATAAAGACTACCGGCAGGGATGACTCCAGATCAGACACATACAGGTATCCGTATGAACCAACTTCTTACGAAGTGCTTAACAAGCTGGCCAACACCGGAATCATCGGCAAGAACAATACTTTGCTTGATTATGGCTGTGGGAAAGGACGAGTCAGTCTTTTCATGGCTTACCAAACCAAATGTCACTCTATTGGCATAGAATACGACAACCGTATATTTGAGCGTGCCATAGCTAATAAAGAGAGCAGTATATCCGGTGGCAGAGTCACATTTATAAATGAAGACGCACTTAAGTATAATATACCTAAAGAAGCTGACAGATTTTTCTTCTTTAATCCGTTCTCTGTCGAAATCTTTAAGGGCGTACTGGCAAATATTATGGATAGCTTTTATTACAATCACAGAGAGATGTATATGATTTTCTATTACCCTTCAGATGAGTACCTTATGTGTCTGTCTCAGGAATACGGCGTGAGTCTGTATGATGAGATTGACTGTAGAGATATATCTTTCGGGGAAGCCCGGAGGGAGAGAATGGTGGTATATAGAATTGGAGAAAATACGGAGGTATAAGACACATGAAATTTGAATCAGCCCATCCAGACGATTTTAATGAAATTAACCATGAGTATTTAATTGACAAGCTGTGAATGATTTGATATCATTGCACAGTAAATTAATAAGACAGTTCGTTTGTACCATCCTGTCTCTAAATAAAACCAGGACTATTATTTTTATAATTCATAATTGGAAATTTTTAGGGAAATAATCTATTAAGGCACGGGTACAGATGTATCCGTGTTTTTTTAATGCAATATAAGCAAATGGAGAAAAGATTTATGTATATTTTAAAAACAGAGGCTAGTTTTGATTCTGCACATTTTCTTGCAGGATACAATGGAAAATGCAGCAATCTTCATGGACATAGATGGAAGATTGTTCTTGAAGTTCAAACTGAGAAACTAAAGGAAGATGATCAGCATAAGGGTATGTATGTTGATTTTGGAGAACTTAAAAAAGATTTAAGAAACATAGCAGATTCAATGGATCATGCATTAATTATAGAAAGAAATTCATTGAAGGATACAACATTTGAAGCTTTAAAAAGCGAGAATTTCAAAATTATTGAACTTGATTTCCGTCCGACAGCGGAGAATATGGCCAAATATTTTTATGAAAAAATAAAAATACTTGGATACAACATGAGAGCTGTAACTGTATATGAAACTCCTGCTAATAGTGCAACTTATATGGAATGATTTTAAATAATTTTTAATCTGAAAGGATTTATATATGAGTAAATACGAAGTAGTTGAAAAATTTGTAAGTATTAATGGTGAAGGAACTAAAGCCGGGCAACTAGCGGTTTTTATACGCTTTAAGGGCTGTAATCTTAACTGTAAATACTGCGATACCAAATGGGCTAATGAGCAGGAGACACCTTCTCAACCAATGACAGAAAAAGAAATTCTTGATTATGTTTTATCGACAGGAGTAAAAAATGTCACTCTTACTGGTGGTGAACCACTGTTAAGAGAAGGTATTGAAAATGTAATAACAGTTCTTGCAGAAAACAATCTGAACATTGAAATAGAGACTAACGGCAGTGTTTATCTTGATAAAATCCGTAAGCTTCACAAAGAGAATGTAACTTTTACAATGGATTATAAGCTTTCATGCAGTGGTATGGAAGCCGCCATGAATGTGGATAATTTTAATATTTTAAGTAGCAATGATACTGTCAAATTTGTAGCAGGTTGTCGAGAGGATCTTATAAAGGCAAAACAGATTATAGAAAAATATAATCTGTATGGAAAATGTAACCTTTATATAAGTCCGGTATTTGGAATGATAGAACCTGAGGAAATTGTTAATTTTATGAAAGAGAATGTAATGAATGATGTTAATATGCAGATTCAGTTACATAAAATTATATGGTCACCAGACAAAAAAGGAGTCTGACATGGAAAAACATAAGAAAATAGACACTAAGGCAATTGAATATCATATAGCTGGTATTCTTAAGGCTCTGGGTGATAACCCTGAACGGGAGGGCTTAAAAGATACACCTAAAAGAGTTGCAAAAATGTATGAAGAAGTTTTTGATGGAATGAATTATACAAATGAAGAAATTGCGGATATGTTTAACAAAACATTTGCACTGGATATGGATGAAGAAGAGTCTGAACAAATAGAATGTAAATGTCAGAGTGGAACTTCCAATATGGTAGTGGTAAAAGATATAGATATTTTCAGTTATTGTGAGCATCATCTTGCTCTTATGTATGATATGAAGGTAACAGTTGCTTATATTCCAAATGGAAGAGTAATAGGTCTTAGTAAGATAGCAAGAATAGCAGATATGGTATCTAAAAGACTGCAGCTTCAAGAAAGAATAGGAAGTGATATTGCTGATATTATGCAGATGGTTACTGGTGCCAAAGATATAGCAGTATTTATTGAAGGATGTCATAGCTGCATGACCGCAAGAGGAATTAAAAAAGCTAACACAAAAACATATACACAAACATTAAGAGGGAGATTTAACAATGAAAGCAATGGTTTTGTTCAGTGGTGGAATAGATAGTACAACATGCCTTGGCATGGCAGTAGAAAAATATGGTCCAGAAAATGTTATTGCGTTATCAATATCATATGGGCAGAAACATACAAAAGAGATAGAAGCGTCAGATAAAATAGTAAAATACTATAATGTAGAACATATTTATCTTGACCTTGCAAAAATATTTCAATATAGTGATTGTTCATTATTATCACATTCTGATAAGGAAATACCTAAAGAATCATATGATGAGCAGATTAAGAGCACAAATGGTTCTCCTGTTTCAACATATGTTCCATTTAGAAATGGGTTATTTTTATCAAGTGCTGCCAGTATAGCAATTTCAAAAGGCTGCAGTGAGATATATTATGGGGCACATGCGGATGATGCGGCTGGAAGTGCATATCCTGACTGCAGCAGTGATTTTAATAATGCAATAAATGAGGCTATATATCTTGGAAGTGGAAAGCAGATTAAGGTTGTAGCACCATTTATCAATGAAACAAAGGATCAGGTTGTAAAAAAGGGGCTTGAGCTAAATGTACCTTATAAGTACACATGGAGTTGCTATGAAGGCAGCGAAAAACCTTGTGGAAAGTGTGGAACATGTATAGATAGAGCCAGAGCATTTGAGTTAAACGGAATTAATGATCCAGCTATGGAATAAAAAGGAGAAAATTATGACTGGAAGAAGTAAAGAAGAAACAGCAGATATAACATTATTGGGAAATCAGAAAACACAGTATCCAAGTGATTATGCACCGGAGATGTTAGAGACTTTTGAGAATAAACATCAGGGTAATGATTATTTTGTAAAATTTAATTGCCCAGAATTTACAAGTTTGTGTCCTATAACAGGGCAGCCAGATTTTGCAACTGTTACAATATCATATGTACCAAACATTAAAATGGTGGAAAGTAAATCATTAAAATTATATTTATTCAGTTTCAGAAATCATGGTGATTTTCATGAAGACTGTATGAATATTATCATGAAAGATTTGATAAAACTTATGGATCCCAAATACATAGAGGTATGGGGAAAATTTACTCCTAGAGGTGGAATATCAATAGATCCTTACTGTAATTATGGAAAACCTGGAACAAAATGGGAGGAGATAGCATTCAACAGAATGGCAAACCATGATATGTATCCAGAAAAGGTCGATAATAGATAATAATAGATAAAATAACGCCGATAAATCAGGATTTATCGGCGTTTTACAGTTATTCAAATAAGTGCCTAAATAGGTCTTTAATTTCGTCTGGAAAATCCTTGAAATCATCTTCTTTCACTTAAAAATTGCTCGTTACAGTAGTAAAGTACACATTTTAGTCACTTCGCTAAATTAGACAGATTTCGCGAATGTGCTTTTAAATTTGCTCATGCGTGCGAATAGCCGCTAATGCGAATTTAAAAGCACTTTGCGAAATAGCAATTTGGCGAATGTGATGGCAGTGTTGCCAAGATGAAGAACATCAAATTTATTAGATGTATTTATTGAACCACAAAAAATAGTGGTTTGATAGATACATCTTTTTTTGTATTCTGTTTTACCAATTTAGCGAAATGAAAGGAGTGGTTATCTGATGAAAGACGAAATGTATTCACTAAGAACATATGAAATTACATATGATTTTTACGGTGAACTAACATTGACGGTTCGTGCATTTTCTTTGTGCAATGCTGTTATATTTGCGAATTTGATTGTTAGAAGCATTTTAGGATTTATTCCTACAAAGTTATCTATTAAAGAAATTGAAGATAAGGAGAAATAAGAGAATGATAGAACAGGTAAATGGAAGATATATTAACAGATATGCAGAGTTAGACAAGCCTTTTACAGTAAAAGGCACACACAGTTATACAAGCAAAACAACTGGGGTTATTTATGAAAGTATGATATTAACGCAGGGCGGAGCAGATTTTAACTTTTCTGTGGCTGATACTGAAATCGGTGCAATGAAGAATTTTATCGGCAAGGATATATATGTTTCTTGCGTGTACAATCCATTTGGTAAATATAGCTTTCAGCAATTATATATACAGAGCTTTGAGCCTATCCCGGTAAATACCAAATAAAGGGAAGCCATGGAAGCTGTCAAGGGTGCGCAGCACTTGCCTAGCCCTTTACAGATTCCACCTACAGACTGCCAACAGTCCAAAAGGTAGGATAAGGGGGAACATGAAACGCCTTTCATTTCCCCCTTAACCATAAACAGAAATGCAATGTCAGCATTGTTGCATGTTCACTGCATGCCGTTTCTTTCGTAGTGCGCACTACAATAATAATGATTTGAAAGGAGATTAAAACATGGGTGAAACTGTTACTGGAGCAGTTACTAATCTTATGAGTGTAGTAACTACAGTTATTGGTTATGTAACTGATAATGCCGTTCTTGCTGTTTGCTTTGTTGCGGGTACAGTTATTCCTGCGGGTATTGCTATCTTTAGAAAACTTAAACGTGGCTAGTTATTTGTTGCAGGATATAGGGGAGTTAACAACTCCCCATTCTTTGAAAGGAGTTTTTGTGGTACAAAATAAGCAAAAGTCTAATAAAATAAACATAACAGCATTGATAACTTGCTTTATGTTAATAGTGGTGTTCGTGTTTGGGTGCGTTGATTTCGCAAAGGCTGATTCTGATTCGGATATTTCAAATGGTTCTTTGATTGTTCAAATAAAAAAAGACGCTTATATGCAAGAGTTTATTTGGTCGCCGTCTGCTAAAGGTAAGTTTTGCGGTGTTGCAAATACATCTAGTCCGCAAATTGCTTCTCTTGTATCTTTAGAATCATTTAATTTGACACAGATTAATAATGTTTACAGATATGATGGTGGTAAAGATTCACATAGTACAACTTCGTTATCTTCTTATTATGCATCTGATTTATATCGGATTTCAACTGGTAATATTTCTGATAGTTCAATTAAAGAGTTTATAGTTAGTGGAAATTTTTTAATATTTGCTACTGATAAAGATGCATATAAGTATCTTAAAACAGGTGAAATAAACAACCTTGTTTATTATCCAACCGTCTATGATGAGAATATTCCAACACCTGCCAATATTTCATTGACATTTAATTGTGAGTTCGGTGATTCTTTTAAACTTGAAGAAATAGGACATCCGTTTACTATGACATGGGATAATGTTCAGTCTAGCGATAACCAAGTTAATTATGATGATTTAACGTTTGAATGTTATGTTGATATGGGATATTGGGCGTATAAAGATATATTCGGGCATCATGATGATAAAACAACCGGCAAAATAAAGTTGTTTGATAGTTCCGCAATGTCAAAGTATAAAACATGTGATAAATTAGGAAAAAATAGTGACTGGGATACTTGGTTTTCAAATGTTAAGTTAGATATTAAAGCCTTTGGAATGCTTGGTCAGTATTATGATTTTTATTGTAGATATGTTGATTCTAATGGTAATTATGGTAATTGGGTAAAAATTCATGTTAGCGGTAGCAACTCAACTATTAATAGAAAATGGGGTGTAATTAAAGATATTGACGCTTCAACAACGATTAATAAGGGCTATGAGGAAATTAAAGGAGATAGTGGTGAACATGTAAACGGTGATTATGATAATTATTACGTTGGAACTCCAGACGGAAATCTATCTAATAATCTAACATCTTTAAAAAACAACTATTCGAATCTTGTAAATTTTTATAAGGAGCTTTTTAGTTTCTTACCTGCTGAAATATGGATAATATTAATCGGCTTAGTAAGTACAATGGTTATTATTGCAATCGTCAAGTTTGTTAGGGGGTAAATTATGAGTATAAGTGATTTAGCATATTGGCTCTTTACAGTGCCGTTGAATTTTTTGCAAATACCAGTGACAATCTGCGGCTTCACGTTCTCGTTTTGGGATATATTCATATTTGCCGGTCTTGTCGCTATCTTCGGTGTAATGGTTTCAATTTTGCATGAGTAAAGGAGTAAACATGATATTTGAATTTATAACAGATATAAACAGTGTTGATGAAATGCAACTTGCTGTCCTTGCTTATAATCTCGGCTTAACTTACTTTATCTATGACGTAGCCAAGTTTATAGTCGGATTCATACACAATAAATTAGAGAATAGGAGAAAGAAAGCATGATTGAGTTAGGTAAACAATTATTCGGTGATGTAGCATTCGGTTCTGACTTCCTTATTGGTCTGTTTGCTATAGTGATAATGTTGGATATATTCAGCGTGTGTACTGATATGTGCAGGGGTTGGCATAAATGACAACATTGTTATTAATTGCCCTTATAGGGTTCGTAATGTATGCATTCCCGTTTATACCCTTTGTATTGCTCCATATTGTCAAAATGGCGTTGTACATGTGTAAAGATATGTTTACATACATAAAAGGGCGTAAATGGAAGAAATACGCAAACTACGGTATATATATTTACGGCGGTCTATATGGTGGCGGTAAGTCGCTTTCTATTTCTAAATACTGTTCAGAAATATACAAAAAATATGACAATGTGAAGTTTATTAGCAATATAGACTTGCATAATGTGCCTTATGAAAAGTTCGAATATTTTGAGCAGTTAATGGACGACCAGAGTATGACGGACAGTGTATTATTTATGTGATTGACGAAATTGGTTCGTTAATGAACGCAAGAAACTATAAAAATAATCGTATCGGAGAAACACAATTCCTGTATACGCTTAATCAGATACGAAAACAGAATAAAACGTTGTTGCTTGCTTCGCAACGCTTCGGCATGTGTGATAAGAACTTCCGTCAATGTGCTGTCCAGTGGATTGAATGTTCTAAAATATGGCGAATAGTAAGTCAAACTATATATGATCCATATGATTTAGAATGTAGTTTAAATCCTAAGCTAGTTAAGCCTATTAAGCGTAAGAAGTATTTTCTTGCGACAGATAAGATGTTTAAGGCTTACGATACTAAACAGCTTGTTAAGGATTTTAAAGACAAGTTTAATAAAGACGAGTTTAATCCGATTATCGTTGAACCTTTAGACAACAGCTTGGACGGAGATTTAAGTCAGGCTAGGAGACTAACGCACAAGGGAAAAAGGCGCAAAGGCTTCTAATGAAGCCTGCGCCCCCTTGTGAGAAAGGTGTGTAATATGAGTGTATTTGTTGAAATTATATTGGCTGTTGTTGTATGGCTTTTATTAAATTTAGTTGTAGCATTTATACTTGCTTTAATTGCTTACAATCTGCAAGAGCAAGAATGATTTACCGCTATCCACGAATAGCGGTAAAAATTAGTTTATGTTTTGTGGTACAAATTTGATATTTTTGTCGTGAAAGGAGTATTTAATATATGGCGTTTTGTGGTACAAAGAAGTTCAGATGTGGCAATGATATGTCATTGTTCATTAGCAATATGGCTGATAAACTGGAAAAGTCGGAAAGTGAAGTTATAAGGATAATTATATTCAATTCTATGGTAAATACATACAAGGGGGAAATACCGCATGAAAACAAGTAAACCTATATCAACTATAAGCTATAATTCAGAAGAGTTTTTGAAAGCTAAACTTGATTATCTTGTGAAGAATAATACAATTGAATTTTGGTTCTATGTAAAGCATTTAGGGGAGTATGACAAAGAAACTAATATACAGGATAAAGACCATATACATCTATATATTCAGTGCTGTGATAGGGTTGATACTGTAAAACTTCGTGAGCAGTTTGTTGAATATGAAAACGGCGACTTGAATAGTAAGCCTTTGCAGTGTATGCCGTTCCAGACATCAAAGCCTTATGACGCTTTACTGTATGATTTACACTATCAGCCGTATTTGCTTATGAAAATGGAAACAAAGCAGTTTTCGTATACGCTTGATGATGTCGTTACAAATGATGTTGATTATCTTAGGCACATGTACGGTGAAGCGCTGCACTCTGATTTATTCAAGCGTGATAGAATGATGAAGCTAATGGATAACGGCGTTTCTATGGCTGAAATGTGCTTTCATGGTCTTATTAACCCAAGTCAAGCATATCAGTTAGCATTTTATGAGCAGATGTTTAAAAAAGGACAAGCAGAAGTGGCAAGCCATGGCGGAGTAGTAAGTCAAGCTATAGCAGAACTTCAAAGCCCTGCTGTAGCTGTGAGTAAACCAGTAAAAAAAACAACAAGAAAAAAGGCTAGTTCTCGTCTTGTTTCTGTTGATTAATTATATAGTTTTCCAGTTTATCACATTTAATTGATATTCGAATTATAAAAAAAGGCATCATAAATTGTAATATTGCATAAAAAACGACAAATATTAATATTATAGGATTTGTTAATAATTGTAATAATGGTTCCATGATTTGATTCTCCTTTATGTGTATGATTAACCATTATACTATAACTTTCGTCGGTGCGCCATAGTTTAGCGTGTGGTTATTGTGTTAATTACGCACACGGCAAACATATTTTGGTGGTTGTCTGCGAACAGAGAACACACACGATAAAAAGCTGATAGTCAAGGGCGAAAAGTGGGCGTAGGTACAAGCCCGCTTTTTGTTTATATACCCTTGATTATTAGCTTTTTGTCACTTCGTAGCGTTGAGCCGGTAAGCCGTAGTGAGTGTTAGCAATATTATATTAATAATTATATTACAATACTATATTGACAAACTAAGCTTTTTAAGAGTATATTATGTCATGTGGTAATCACTTCGCTAAATTGCAGTTTAACGAAGTGATTACCTTGCAAGCAATAAATTACTCTTAAAAATGTTGCATGCCTTTCATTCTAATTATTCTTTTTCTTCTCTCTTCTTATAAAAAGACAGACACATATAACAACAAAAACAACAGTTGCAGCTATAAGAATTGGCCATACCGGAATCGGACAGACAGATGCCTTTATAAGCTTAAGTCCCTGATAAAGTGTGTATACACCGAATATCGAGAATATTGCGAATGCAAGTGTATTAAGCAGTCCGTCCGGAGTCTTGCTCTTTAACAGATATCCGACTAACATACCAAGAATGTCAGCTGCAAAAAGTCCGAGCGAACATCCTATCCATACAACAAGAGCTGCACTCATACCTTCATTAGCACCAAATGTTATGGCTGTAAGCTGTGTCTTATCACCAAGTTCTGCAATGAAAAATGTACAGAAAACTGCAAGTGGTGCAAACTTAATCTTTGATTTGCCGCTGCCTTCTTCTTCGTCATCATCATCCCCTGCAATAGTTGATGCAGCAAAATAAAGAAATGCAAGTGCTGCAATAGTCTTTATAAGCCAGTCAGGAATAAATTCACTGACAAGCCCACCTGCTAAAACAGCAAGTCCGTTAAGTACAAGAATTGCTACAGCAGTTCCTGATATAATATCTCTTAACTTATATTTAGAAGTAAGAGCAATAAGCATGAGCTGGGTTTTATCGCCCATCTCAGCTATGAATTCAGTAAAAAACACTTTTAAAAACAACAGCATTTGTATGTTACCTCATTTATCTTATTATGATATAAACTGCATATATCACATAAAGTGCAACCATTGAAAAACCTTCGATTCTTCCGATTTTCTTCTTTGTTCCAGCAAATATCCATACACATATTGTAAATACAATAAGCACACACAAATCTATAATATTTTCTGTAATTATGCTGATTGGACTGATTGCTGATGCAATACCAAGTACCATAAGTATGTTAAATACATTTGAACCAATCGCATTACCAAGTGCCATATCGACTTCGTTCTTTCTGGCTGCAACTATTGAAGTTACAAGCTCTGGAAGTGATGTTCCTATTGAAACTATTGTAAGCCCGATAAGTGTCTGGCTCATTCCAAGATCACTCGCTATTCTTGAGGCAGCGTCTACTGTAATATCTCCGCCTACTGCAATCGCAGCCGCACCGCCAATAATGAACAGAATACTAAGCGGAACTGAAATTAACTTAATATCTTCATCAGAACCGCCCTCAATCTCAACTTTTTTACCTTCTTTGCTTGCCTTTAGTGCAATCTTAATCATGTAAAAAATGTATCCTGCAAATGCACCGATAAATATCACACCATCAAAATGTCCAAGCATCATACCTGACTTATCACCAAACCCAAGGATTCCTAAAAGCAATAAAAGTCCTGCACAGATAAGTGAAAATGGGATATCTCTTTTTATTGTTTCTTTTGCAACATTTACTGTGGCTATCATTGCACACACACCAATAACAACCATCAGGTTAAATATATTAGATCCTACTACATTACTTACGGCAAGCTCATTGTTGCCTGTGAGTGATGCCGATACACTGACTGCTGTTTCTGGTAGCGATGTACCCATTGCAACAATTGTAAGTCCAATAATAATGGACGGAACATGCAGTCTCTTTGCTACGCTTGAACTTCCTTCTACAAAAAAGTCCGCACCTTTAATAAGCAGAACAAAACCGATTATAAGACATACAAGTACAAGAGCAAATGGTGCATTGTTAATGAATTTTTCCATGTTTTCCTCCTTTTTCTCTCTCCATAATAAGTGTCGTCAGCTTAAAAACTCTGCTACTACTATATCCAGCAGATAAAAAAAGACTCATGTATATCAACTACCTGCCGTGTACAACACTAACTGTTAATTGATATACATGAGTCTCATTATTTAAGATTTGCCAGATTATACTCTTTAATTATAATCAGAATGTTGACAAATCACACTTTCGCGCTAACTACTCCCTCATGGAATATTTAATTACTTGATAAATAATATCAAATGCGTGCATGTGTGTCAATAACTAATTCTTATGAAATCTCTTTTCTTCCTCATAAGCAGGCTCACATGTAAGATTCATGCCCAGTCTCTTAAATGTATCCTTGTCAACCGCTGAAAGAATAACTGTTGAATGAACATCACATGCATAAAGCTTAGGCATCTGCTTTAATGCCTTGTCAGCTAACGGATTGGCTACAACTGAAGATGAAAGTGCAATAAGAATTTCATCTGTATGAAGTCTTGGATTCCTGCTGCCAAGATAGTTAGTCTTTAAAGTCTGGATTGGACTGATTGACTCAGGTGATAACAGGTCAACTGAATCATCTATTCCTGCAAGCTGCTTTAATGCATTAAGCAATGCTGATGACGCAGCACCTAACAGATCACCTGTTTTTCCAGTAACAATAGTTCCGTCTTCTAACTCAATTGCAACCGCCGGTTTATCACCGCTTTTTGCTGACTTTTCAAGTGCAGCATTAACAACAGGTCTTGAAGATGGTGTGATTCCTGCCTGATTCATTAAAAGCTCAATCTTATAAATTTCCTGACTGTTTACACCGGTTCTCTTCTGGTCGCATAAATATTTGTAATATCTTCTGATAATCTCCATATTAGAAGCATAACGGCATGCTTCATCATCAACAATACAGTTACCAGCCATATTAACACCCATATCTGTTGGTGACTTATATGGACTCTCACCGGCAATGAGCTCGAACATAGCATTAAGCACAGGGAATATCTCGATGTCTCTGTTATAATTAACCGTTGTTTTACCATATGCTTCCAAATGGAAAGGATCAATCATATTAACATCATTAAGGTCTGCTGTCGCTGCCTCATAAGCAAGATTAACAGGGTGCTTAAGTGGAATATTCCAGATTGGGAATGTCTCAAACTTCGCATATCCTGCCTTAACTCCATGCTTATATTCATGGTAAAGCTGTGAAAGACATGTAGCCATCTTTCCGCTTCCAGGTCCAGGTGCAGTAACAACTACAAGTGGTCTGGTAGTCTTAATAAATTCATTCTTTCCGTAACCATCATCACTTACAATCTTGGCAACATCATTAGGATATCCGGCAATCTTGTAATGCTTGAAATTCTTAATTCCATGTGCATCTAACACCTTGATAAAATTATCAACCTCTGGCTGCTGGAAATACTTAGTGATGCAGACACTGCCTACAAAAAGTCCATATTCAGTAAATTCATCTATAAGTCTTAATACTTCCTGATCATATGTAATTCCGTAATCGCCACGAATCTTATTACTTGCAATATCTTCTGCACTTATTGCAATAACAACCTCAGCCTGCTCCTTTAACTGTAAAAGCATCTGAAGCTTTGAGTCCGGCTTGAATCCTGGAAGAACCCTTGAAGCATGATAATCATCGAACAGCTTTCCGCCAAACTCAAGATATAACTTATTGTCAAATTTGGCAATTCTCTCCTTAATATGCTCAGACTGCATTTTTAAATATTTGTCATTATCAAATCCTATCTTCATAATCTTATTCCTTTAAGTAAAATTCTTTAATAAAATTAACATAAATCACAAAATTTATCCAGTTCTTTAGTGACAATTTTTTTCGTTTTGAACTTCGGATTATTGTATAATCTGCCTCGTGCCATGATTAAATCCACATTACGAAGTGCCCTGAGATCATCCAACGGATTATTCTTAGTTACAATCAGGTCAGCACATTTACCGGCTTCAACAGAACCCGTATCATCACCAATCCCTGCCATTACTGCACTGTTAAGCGTAGCAGTGTATAATGCAAATGCATTGCTTACACCTACATATTTGTGGAAATAATAAAGTTCTCTCCAGAAATCATACTGTGTAATCCATGGACAGCCAACATCATTACCAAGTACGACCGGAATGTCGTTGGCAATTGCTGCCTTGGCACATTCCTTTATTCCCTCAAACACGATATTGCCATTGTACTGCTCAACCTCTGACGCATTAGATACGCTTCTGTCAAAAAGAGCATATGGCAGAGCAGGTGATAATGTTGTGCATAAAAATGCATTATTCTCCTTAAACAAATGTATTATCTCATCATCAGGCTTTGCTCCATGCTCTATTGAATCAACACCATTTTCAAGTGCAACCCTTACACCCTCTGGCGACTCTACATGTGCAGCTACCTTATATCCAAGTGCATGTGCCTTATCACATACAGCCTTAACCATCTCAGGTTTCATCTTAAGCTCACCAGGAACCCCCTTAGCCTTTGCGTCCAGTACACCGCCTGTAATCATAAGCTTAATAAGGTCAACATTCTGGCTCTTTGCGATATCAACCTGAACAAGTGCTTCATCTATATTGTTAGCAGCTACCGCAACCGAACCAGCCATATGTCCACCCGGCACAGAAATTCCTTCATTAGCTGCAAGTATTCTTGGTCCGTCAGTCTTGCCATTTCTGATATCATCCCTTACTCTTGTATCAAAATCAGCCAGACCTCCGACAGTTCTTATAGTAGTAACACCACTCATAAGCTCTGTCTTTGCAAAATCCTTTACAACCTTATATGTCACAGCCCTTGAAAGTGCTGTTCCCATAAGCAGCTTAACCGTCTTTTCGTTATCTCTCTGCTTTTTCTGTGGTTTTCCATTGCCTGCAAGATGAACATGCATATTAATAAGCCCCGGCATAAGGTATTTACCCTCAAGATTAATCTCCTTAAAGCCGTCTGGTACAGTGTTACCCTTCACAATACCAGTAATCTTGTCATCTTCAACAAGCACAGAATGGCCATCCAAAACTTTCATATCCTTAGTTCCATCAAGGATATGTCCATTAGTAAAAATGTATCTCATAACCATCCGCTCCTTGCTTTTAGCATAATCTTAGATTATTTTACCACATTTTCATCAGTAATGTCACATGAAATAAATGCTTTCTAGAATATCATCACAACAGCATGCACAACAAATGCCATCACCCACGCAATCAGGCACTGCCATACAACCATTATAACAGCCCATTTTCCGCCAAGCTCACGCTTTACTGAAGCAATTGCTGCGATACAAGGTGTGTACAGAAGACTGAATACAAGCATTGCGGCTGCACCGGCTGTTGAAAGTGCTGACTGTATGCCTGTCCCGAAAAGTATCTGCATTGTTGATACGACACTTTCCTTTGCCATGACACCACACAGCAAAGATGTACATATTCTCCAGTCACCTAATCCTAAAGGTGCAAATACAGGGGCTATTATTCCCGCAATAAGTGCAAGTATGCTATCCTTTGAATCTGTAACAAGATTAAGGTGCAGATTGAAGCTTTGTAAAAACCAGACAATTACAGTTGCAACAAATATAACTGTAAATGCTCTCTGCAGGAAATCCCTGGCCTTTTCCCATAATAACTGCAAAACATTTTTCATGCCTGGAAGTCTGTAATTAGGAAGCTCCATAACGAAAGGAACAGCTTCGCCTTTAAACAAGGTTCCTTTATAAAGCAATGCCACAAGAATTCCCATAATAATTCCAAAGAAATATAATCCACCCATTATAAGTGCACCCTTTCCCGGAAAAAATGCACTGACAAAGAATGAATATATTGGCAGCTTGGCTGAACAGCTCATAAATGGTGTAAGAAGAATTGTCATCTTCCTGTCTCTCTCACTAGGAAGCGTTCTTGTTGCCATAACCGCAGGAACAGTACATCCAAATCCAATCAACATAGGAACAATACTTCTTCCTGACAGACCAATCTTTCTTAACAGTTTATCCATAAAAAATGCTACTCTTGCAATATAACCACTGTCCTCCATAAGTGATAAGAAGAAAAACAGTGTAACAATAATTGGCAGGAATGAAAGCACTGAGCCGACACCTGCAAATATTCCATCAATTACAAGGCTGTGAATAACCTTATTCACACCTGCCGCTGCAAGTGCATTGTCAACAACGCCAGTAAGTGCATCAATGCCAAGCTGCAGCAGATTCTGTAAAAATGCGCCTATTACATTAAATGTAAGAAAGAATATTGCAAGCATAATTGCTACAAAGCAAGGTATTGCCGTATATTTTCCAGTAAGAATCTTATCAATCTTCTGGCTTCGTATTCTTTCTTTACTTGCCTTAGGCTTAACAACATTAGCTTCACATATCTTCTCTATAAATGTAAATCTCATGTCCGCGATTGCCGCGCTTCTGTCAAGACCTCTCTCATTCTCCAACTGAAGTACAATATGCTCAAGCATTTCTTTTTCATTCTCATCAAGCTGCAACAGTTTTAATATAAGAGGGTCACCCTCAATAATCTTACTTGCTGCAAATCTTACTGGAATATCAGCTCTCTTTGCATGATCCTCTATAAGATGAATTACTGCATGTATACATCTGTGTACTGCTCCTCCGAAATCATTCTCATCACAATAATCAGTTCTTTCCGGCTTTTCCTGATATTCTGCAATATGAAGTGCATGCCTTATAAGCTCATCAACGCCTTCATTCTTGGCAGCAGATATAGGAATAACCGGGATTCCAAGCATATTTTCCATGCCATTAATATCAATAGAACCTGAATTGCCTACTACCTCATCCATCATATTAAGTGCAAGAACCATAGGCACATCCATCTCTAAAAGCTGCATTGTAAGATACATATTTCTCTCAATATTAGTTGCATCAACAATATTAATAATCGCCTTTGGCTTCTCATTAAGCACAAAATTTCTCGAAACAATCTCCTCACTGCTGTACGGAGACATAGAATATATTCCCGGTAAATCCGTAACTGATGTATTCTCATGTCCCTTAATCATACCGCTCTTGCAGTCAACCGTAACTCCCGGAAAATTTCCGACATGCTGATTAGAACCGGTAAGCTGATTAAACAGAGTTGTCTTTCCACAATTCTGGTTACCAACCAGTGCAAATGTAAGCTTTGTTCCTTCAGGAAGCTTTTCTCCATCTCCCTTAGCATGGTATTTACCAGTCTCACCAAGTCCCGGATGGTCAGACTTATATATTCGGTCTGGTCTTTCGTGTTTTCTTGTACGCTCATCTATAGGATCAATAGTAATCTCTCCTGCATCGGCAACTCGAAGTGTCAGTTCATAGCCATGTATCTGTAATTCCATTGGATCACCCATAGGTGCCAGTTTTACAAGCGTAACCTCCGCCCCGGGAATTACGCCCATATCAAGAAAATGCTGTCTTAATGCGCCTTCACCACCAACTGAGGTAATTCTTGCACATTGTCCAATCTTAAGTTCATTTAACTTCATGTGTGTTTTCCTTTTCTAAATAATCTACCCAAATCATTATTGATAATTCTTCTCAATAATCATTGTAGCACACATGACAAGTGCAGGACACCCCTTAATTGGCATCCTGCACATTTTTCTTAATATTCTACTTCACTTCTGTATGGAATAAATCACTTCGTAGTCGCAATCATATCCGCAATTACCCATCTGCCCTCATACTTCACGAAATAGAATGTCGAATCAATAACATCTTTTCTCGCACCGCCTGAGGTAAGTGTCATATTCTTTGTAAATGCAATATGGCACGAATAACAGTCATCATTATATTCAATATAATTATCAACTGTCACTCCTGTATACGGATTTCCCGACAATGTGTGGTCACTGATAAATGTAATATCCGCACTTGAAGCATAATCTTTCGCAAGATTCCAGTAATAAGAATCCTCAATAAGATACTGCTGCACTGTTGCAAGTCCATGACCTGAACCACTTAAATCATTAGTAAGGAAATTATCCCATATTTTTGCCATATTAAGAGCTTCTTCTTTTCTTTCTGATGGCATATCGGCAGAATTGCCACTTGCAGCTACAGATACATTTCCCTTAGCATCTACATTTGCAGTAACCTCACTGCCTGATGCATTATATATCTTAATCTCCGGCTTATTGACAAATCCTGTCAGCTTATATTCTACTGATTTTGGCATTGTAACATACTTAGAAACATTCACAAAATCAGGATTTTCTATAACCTTACCAGTCTTGTAATCATCTGACACGGTTATTCCATTAACTGTAAATGTATATCCTTCCGGAATTGATACAGTATAATCGTTAGTCTTTGCTGAAAATACAGGCTCAATTGATTTAACCTTCCAGTCAAACACTGTGAGTATCCCAAGAACAACATGCTGGTCTTTAGCTTCCAGAGTCATTCTGGCAACCTTCTTGTCATCAGCGTATATATCATACATAGGCTCTTCTGTATTATAGCTGCCCTCTGATTTCTTATATGTATAGTCAGTTGTACCATCTAATTCAGACATGTACATATTGACAAATATATCTTTTCCCTCAAATTCACTACTGGCTGGAAGCTCAATATTATCAGCTAATGTCTTATCAGCAGCCATCTTTGTAAAGTCATTAAGGAAATCGTTCATAACCTTGTCTGACTGTGAGTTCTCATATTTCTTAAGACATGAACCCGTATATACAATCATACAGATTGCAAGAATAAGAAGAATCACTGCATATAAGGCAAGCCCTGTCCAGTAATTTAATGGTATATTGATTCCGCCTATTTTTATAGACTTCTTAGCATTATTTTTCATATCTACACAGTTCTCCTTCCAATTACTTAGGCATTACGACAAATGCTGTTGGCAGCTTCCATGATGAATTCTGATAATAAAATGTTACGCTTGTCATCTCATAGCCACCGTTATATACCATTGTTGAAGAACTTCCGCCGTCAAGGTTGGCTGCATTGACTGCTCCATATTCCTGCATGACTGATATCAGGTCTGACGCAGTTGCACCAAGGTGTCCTGAAGCACCTCTTCCATCTGTAACTAAAAGAAGTATTGCACCGTCAGCTCTCTGTCCAATTGCTGTTCTTGGATTAGCCCCGCTTCCCTGACCTTTTAATACTCTTGCTTCATTGTTAATAATAAGCGGAACAAAATGATTATTAGAATCAGAGCTTTCCTCCTGGAAAGCAACAGCATCCCTGATTCCGGCTTCATTTACATAGCTTTCAAAATCTGCTGCCGACATACCATCTATATCTTTAACAACTAAAAGGTTATCCTTATTAAGTCCAATTAAGTAAAGCCCTGAAAGTGCTGAAGGGCTGTTATATGTAATCTTACCATCCTGCACTACAACTCCAAGTGGTGAACCGCCTCTGTTTCCTGATGAAACATACAGACCTCCGTTAACTCCTGCAACAGCTCCTGCTCCGCTCACAATCTCATGAAGCTCCTTACCATAATCTCCCCATGGGTATGTAGTTCCGACCTTAACCTGTGACGGATCTTTTATAATCAGCATTTTTCCAAAGAATGACCTTCCTGAAATCTCAACCATTCTTATTCCATTCCCGTCAAACTGCTCTACCTCTCCGTTATTATCAACCGTCTGTGTATCTGTGTCAGTTGATATATTAATAAGAGATGTATCAATATCTGAGTCCATTGACTCCATCTTATTAGCATTAATTACCTCATTAATCTGTGCATCTGTACAGAACCACGAAGCAAGAAACTTCATCTGACCTGATTCAAGAACTGTTGATATAAAAAGATTTCTGGCTGCAGGTGCTGAATCACTACATATTCTCTTAATCATAATGAATAAAGTTCCTACCAGCATTACTATAGTAACAAGTACCACCAGTAATACTCTGCCTATAATTCTGGCAATTTTCTTTCCCATAATTCTCTCCCTATTCTGTGTTATATATTATTCCAGCCTCATTGCCTTAGATATCACTGAACCTGAAATACTGAAAATATTAATCATTATACCACTAATATGGCAGTGTTTGCCATATATAATTTGAAATACTCATGGCTGTCACTTCTTCTTGTACATTCTCATCGCTGTCCGCGCAGACAGCTCATATGCCAGAACTGCGTTCTGGCATTGTCGCGACGCTCCTCGAATATACAAGAACAAGTCCCAGCCCATGCAAGCATGGCTGTCACTTCTTCTTGTATATTCTCATCGCTGTCCGCGCAAAAAAAGAGCGACGGCAAATTAACCCTGCCATCGCTCTTTTTAAAAATATGAGGGAGAAAAAATGTTTTCTTTACTCCATCATAATACAACATACTTTGTGATATGTTAATATATATTGTATAAAGCATTTCTAAAAAAAATATAAACTGGCATTCATCTTATTCTGGTCGTCCAAGATAAAATCCCTGCACTAAATCAATGCCATTATCCCTTAAGAATTCATACCCTTCCCTTGATTCAACGCCCTCGGCAAGCACCTTGATGCCTCTCTTATGGAAGCTGTCTCTATAATAATAGAAATACTCCTGCTTATCAACATCTTTCTCAATATCTGTTATCAGGCTTCTGTCAAGCTTTACGATATGCGGTGCAAATATGTCCACTGCCATCATATTATTATTACCTGTTCCAAAATCATCAAGTGCAATATTAAAACGGCTTCTGTTAATGGTATTCTTCTTAGACTGCCATTTGTCAATGTCTAACGCTGTGTATTCCAGAATCTCTATTATTCCCTTATCTCCCAGAACATCTGCATAGAATTCATCAAAAACAGCCTGCTCCTCTGCAGTAAATGATTCCGCAGGAAATGAATTAATTGCAATATATGAATTATAACCTCTTCTCCCATAACACTGGACAGCACCAAATATCGTAGCAACCTCAAGTGTATGCAAATCACTTTTTTTACGGAATTCTTCAATCAGATTAGTTACTGATATATTCTTTGGTCTCATTAAAGCTTCATAGGCATATATCTCCTTACCATCCGGAAAGAAAATAGGCTGAAACGCATAGCTTATCTCCAGCTTTGCAAGCTTATCTTTAATCTCTTCTTCAAGCGGAAAAATACTGTAATCTACCATATTTTTGTCAAAACCCTCTCACATTATTTATAAACAACATTAAGTATTTTACCGCTTTATCACATTCTATGCAACTGTTATATTCATTCACAATCAATCACAAATAATCATCTTGAAGGTGTAAATTCTGACATTTTACTGCATGCAATTCTGAAGTTTTCTATCTTCATATCAGAATAACTGATAACAAAGCTGTGGCTGTATTCGTCTGTATTATTATGATAATACTCCGATAACGCATTTATATGAATGCCATCTGCCTCAAGTTTTCTTTTTACCTCATTATCAGAAAGTAATGTATTAAGTTCAAGAATAAAATGAAGCCCTGAATCAGCCTCTCTTACTCTTCCAACACATTTGAACGGCTCCTCTTTAAGTACAGAAAGAACAGCCTCTCTCTGTTTCGTATAATACAGCCTCATTCTGTTTAAATGTTTCTCAAAATACCCTTCTTCTATGAATGCAGCAAGTGCATACTGCTCAAAATTAGATACAGTACATGCATAAAAATCAAGTTTTTCCTGATATGTTGCTGCAAGATGTGGTGGAAGAACCATATAACTGATTCGGATTGTTGGTGTCAGTGTTCTTGAAAATGTATTCATATATATAACCTTTTCGCTTATATCTATGCTTTTCATGGTTGGAATTGTCTTTCCTGTCATACGGAATTCTGAATCATAATCATCTTCTATTATATATCTGTCCGGCTTTTCATTAGCCCATGCAAGCAGTTCAAAACGCCGGCTTACCGGCATTGTTATACCTGTCGGATAATGATGTGTAGGACTTATATGAACTATATCTGCCATACATTCTCTTACGGCTTCCGGTTTCATTCCTTCAGCATCCATACCGGCATAACAGAATTTCACATTGTTACTTGCATATATCCTTGCTATCTTAGAATATCCCGGATCTTCAACACAATATACTTTATCTCTTCCCAAGAGCTGTATAAGAAGACTATACATATATTCCGTTCCAGCACCAATTATTATCTGTCCGGGAGTTACCTGCATATCACGAAACGAAGCCAGATGCATAGCAATTGCTTTTCTTAACTCCCATGTTCCTTCTCCCGGAGATATCTTCATAAGATCATCCTGCCTGTCTGTTATAACCCGTCTCATAAGCTTAGCCCATGTTGCAAATGGAAAGCTTCCAGGATCTGTCCTGTTTGATGATAAATCTGACTTATATCCAGTCTTCTTCTTTGCGGTTATTTCAGGAACTTCATATTTTACCGGCTTTATCCTTGCAACACCTGAAATATCTGATACATAATAGCCTTTCTTAGGAACAGAATATATATATCCTTCACTCATAAGCTGTCCATATGAATTCTCTACTGTTATGGTGCTTATTCCAAGATTGACAGCAAGCGTTCTCTTTGACGGCAGATGCTCTCCCTTAACAAGTCTGCCTTCTATTATATCTTTCTTGATACATTTGTATAAATATTCATATATTGATTCTTTTCCAATGTTTTCAAATGAGTATGTTAACATAATCTGACCTTATTTCTTTTGCAGAAATCTTCCTTTATATTAATGTCAGTTATTATAACATACATTATATTTCGTGACAATCTGTTAACGTGTATATATTTTATATGTAAGTTATCTGATAAATGTATAATTACAGCCTCCAGTTAGCAGCTATAAGCTGTGTGTTTACCATACCTGCGTATATTCCGGCTCTTTCCATAAGCTCTGATGGTTTACCGCTTTCTGCTACTTTACCATCTTTTAATACTACTATTTTGTCGGCGTCTGCTACTGTTCTCATTCTGTGGGCTATTATCATTACTGTCTTGTTCTTTATAAGTCTTGATAATGATTCCTGTATCATTGTTTCGTTATCTACATCTAAAGAAGCTGTTGCTTCATCAAGAAGAATAATTGGTGCATCTTTTAAGAACGCTCTTGCTATGGATATTCTCTGTCTTTCACCACCTGAAAGCTCACAGCCGTTCTCACCAATCATTGTGTTCCAGCCGTCTGATAATTTTTCAGCAAATTCATCACAATGTGCAAGTTTTGCTGCTGCGATAACTTCTTCGTCCGTTGCATCCATTTTTCCAATTCTGATGTTCTCGATAACTGTATTATTAAAAAGTGTAACATCCTGAAATACAATAGAGTAAAGCGACATTAGTGTCTCCGGGTCAATCTTTGATATGTCCATTCCACCAACTGTTATCTTTCCCTTATCAGCATCCCAGAAACGGGCTGCAAGTCGTGAAATTGTTGTCTTTCCGCCACCTGACGGGCCGATAAGAGCTGTTACCTCTCCCTGCTTTGCAGTAAAAGATACATCCTTTAATACAACATCACCTGTATCATATGAAAATCCAACATTAGAAAACTCTATGTCATAACCCTTGTTATCAAGCTTCTCCGAGCCTTCCTGCACATCATGTGAAAGTATCTCGTCTAATCTTGCACTCTGTACATCTGATGCGATAATTGCTGCAAGATTCTGTAAAGATACCTGCATTGGATCATATATTCTTGATACAACCATAAGGAACATGAAAAATGTGATGACATCCAACTTTCCACTGGCTAATAATGCTCCACCAACTAAAGCAACTGTTGCAATACCAAGCTTAAGAATCATCTGTGCGCTTCCGACAAATACAGCAGTTCCAAGCTCTGTAATTACAGCATGCTTCTCTACCGCCTTAATCTTTTCATCAAGCCCCTTCATATACTCTTCCTGAGTATTATATGCCTGAATATCCCTGATACTTTCGAGACACTCCTGAATTCCGTCTGCACACGACATTTTTAATTTCATCTGCTTTTCACTAAGCTTTCTCTGAACCTTTCCAGAGCATCCAACTATAATAAAAGATATCGGCAGAACCCACAGTGCTGCGATTGCCATTCTCCAATCAAAGAAGAACAGTCCTATTGCAACAAATGCTGTAGATATGCATGCTCCGACAAGTTCCGGTATAAAATGTGATGAAGCTGTCTCCATCTGTGCGCAGTCTGCCATAATAGTACTTGTAAGGTCAGACAAATCCTTCTTTCCAAAGAATGAAAGCGGAATTTTTCTTAATTTCTCAGCAAGTGTAATTCGTCTTACGCCGCTCTCTACATATGTTGATAAAAATGTTGCATTATACTGGATATATGTTGATACCGCAATCAATGCAAGTGTAATAATAACTCCGGCAATATAGAATCCGCCTCTTCCTGCCAGATTTCCTTCCATATAATCATTAACAAGAAAATACAATAAAGACACGGGTATCATCAGTATCAAATCAGATATTGTAACTGATATGAACGCATTAATCATATCCTTAGCGCCCTGACTTGAAAGCGCATATTTATGCATAAGCTTTTCTCTCATATTACACACCCACTTTCCAGTTTACTGATTGGTTATATTTCTCCCACATATGTGCATACAATCCGCCTGACTCTGCCAGTTCATCATGCTTTCCACTCTGGTTAATCTGACCGTTCTTTAATACATATACACGGTCAACTCCAGTAACTGACGACAATCTGTGGGCAATCATAATAACTGTCTTTCCATGTGAAAGCCTTTCAAATGCTGCCTGCACCTTTGCCTCATTATCAGGATCAGCAAATGCAGTAGCTTCATCAAGTATAAGTATAGGAGAATTCTTTAACATTGCTCTTGCTATAGCAATTCTCTGGGATTCACCGCCTGACAGATAAGTTCCCTTCGAACCTATTACCGTGTCTATTCCATCAGGAAGCTTCTCGATAATATCATCGCACTGTGCATTCTTTAATGCTTCCATAGCCTCCTGCCTTGTGGCGTCCTTCTTACCCATGCGGACATTATCCAGTATAGACATTTTAAGCAGATGGCTGTCCTGAAACACGAAAGATACTGTATCCATAAGCTCTTTCTCATCAATATTCTTAACATTTACACCGCCGATTAATATATTTCCCTCTGTGACATCTGCAAATCTTGCGATAAGTCTTGCAATAGTAGTTTTTCCACCTCCAGAAGGTCCGACAAATGCGACCTGCTCACCCGCATTTATCTTAAAACTGACATCATGCAGTGCATCATTTGCCGCACCCGTATATCTGAATGATACATTTTCAAATATGATAGATGTATCCACAGGATGCTTCTTCTCGGTAGTCTGCTCTAACGGCTTTCTATCAAGTATACCATTGATTCGTGAAAGTGCGTCCTCAACAATCATTGTATTCTCGCCCGCATACATCATCTTTGTAAGTGTGACGGTAATAATAGGCGTAATAATTATATAAAACATCAGATTCAGTAAAAATGTGTTATTTACCGTACCGCTCTTAATTCCGCCAAAAAGAAATGTTCCTGCAATAAGTATTGCAAATCCTGCATTAATCGCAGCAGTATAGCCCATCATAGGGATTCTTAAATCCTTTGTGTAGGATACTGTCCATTTCTCATATTTTTTAATGGAATCCCTGAATCTCTTGAACGAAAACACTGACTGTCCAAATGTCTTGACAACAGGAATTCCTCTCACATACTCAACCGCCTCGCTCGACATTTCCTCCAATGCATTCTGGTACTCTGCCATCTTCTTTTTCATACTGTCGCCCATCATGCAGCTCATTACTGCAAATGCGATTACAACCGGAATAAGGCACAGAAGTCCTAATCTCCAGTCAAACACTAAAAGAAGAATTGCAAGCCCGATTGGTGTGGCTGTTGCAACACATTTGTCGGGAAGCTGGTGTGCAATATAAGTTTCTGTCGCAGCACTCGATTCATTGACAATCTTTCTTACCTTACCGCTTCCCTCTTCGTCCATAAAACCAAGTGGAAGTGTAAGTATATGTCTCATAAGCTTCGAGCGCATATTTGCCTGAATCCTGAAGGCTGACAAATGCGAACACATAAGAGCTCCTATGTATATAAGCATTGCTCCTATTGCAAATGCAACGGCACTCCAGCCATATACTGACAAGTTCTGCGCATTGCCATAATCAGGTGCAACACGAAGCACCTCTTTAATCAATCTCCATATAAAATAAAATGGTACAAGTGCAACGAAAGCACTTATCGTAGCAAGTACCCATGACGCAATTGTCAGATACCTGTAATTACCAGCATATCCAAACAACTGCTTAATTGTATCTGACTTTTCATCTTTCTTTGCCATAATAATCCTCCTTGCTTTACTGCTTTGTTATATAGCACTATTCTAAGTAAGATATCACTAACCTACGCCTTTAAATAAAGGCTGCCATTTGTGACAGCCATATATTATTATTTACAGTCATTGTATATTACGCTCCAGCCTGCGCTGTGATACTTTTCAAGCAGATCAATATACTCCATCGCCTCTTCCTTAGACATATTATGTCTTATTACCTCGAAAAAGCTCTCAAAAAGTGCGGTATTCATAATATGCATGAAATCCTTTGTCAAAGGTCTTCCCTCCTTGAACTTAAGACCGACTGCTTCCATATATTTGTATGTATAATCTGTCTCAATATCAACCAGATGTTCAACAAAATTCTGGAACCTCGTACCATAAGAACAATTCACCAGAAGATTAAACTCTTCAAAATGGTCATACATATACTCTACAAGCTGTATCATTCCATTTCTTGAGTATTCATCAAGGCTTTCTTTCTGCCTGTCACTCTCCATCGCATGGAACTGTTTCTGGACATTCTCAAAAATTTCCGTAAACTCTCTTGCTGCCGGCTCCACTAATGCTGAAAAAAGGCCTTCTTTTCCACCATATCGCGAATATATTGAACCGGTTGTAGTTCCCGCTTCCATTGCAATAGTTCTTAACGAAGCCTCAACATAGCCCTTGCTCTTAAATTCTTTTTTGGCACATTCTTCTATCTTCTCAGTAACACCTTCAACCGCCTTAGACACTCACGCCTCCTATCTATAACAGTGTTATATAACACCGTTATGAGTATATTATCTTTATATTTTAATGTCAATATTTCACATTCCAAAACACATTTATCGATATATTTTATCATTAACTGTTATGCTCTGCCTTCTCTTTTCTGTTACACCAGATAAAGAATACCACATTTAACACAATTCCAAAAATAGTTGCTACAGGTGCAGCCAGACCAATCTTAGTAAGGCTCGCATGAGGCTGTATACTCATATAATACGCAAACGGCAGACGGACAAGCAGTGTCTGTGTAAGTCCCTGAATCATTACCCATACTGTCTTGTCATGCCCATTAAAATATCCAATCATGCTGAATAATATTGCTGTAACAATCGTCTCTAACGCAAATCCCTTAAGGTAATCATATCCATTCTGTATAACAGCCTCGTCAGTTGTAAATATTGCTGTGAGAAGGTCACCCTTAAACATCACTAACATGAATACTATACAGCCTATCACAAGTCCGACACCAATACCGACAAACATCGTCTTCTTTGCTCTCTTTTCATTGCCGGCACCGACATTCTGTGAAACAAATGATGCCATTGACTGCATAAGTGAACTTGGTATGAGCATTGCAAAATTAACTATTTTACATGCAACACCATATCCTGACGATGCCTGTAATCCCAGTCTGTTAACGAATGCACACAGTGCAAGGAACGAAACCTGTGTAAGAAATTCCTGTAATGCAAGCGGAAGACCAACCTTTAATGCTCTCCTACAATGTCTGTTAATTGAGAAATCTTTCTTAGTTATCTTAAACGGAAGTTTTCTCTTAAAAAGTAATACAAGTGCAAATATAACACTTACCGCCTGTGCTGCGACTGTCGCAATAGCAGCTCCCGAAGCATTCATGTTAAACCCTGCAACAAGAACAAGGTCACCTACAATATTAATAACACATGCAACTGCAACGAATATAAGAGGTGATTTGCTGTCTCCAAGTCCCCTGAATATTGCCGAAAGTAGATTATATGCAACTATAAAGAATATTCCTGAGCCACATATTTTTACATATACAGATGTAAGACCTACTGCTTCTTTAGGTGCCTGCATTATAACAGCAATCTGTCTTGAAAGGACAATCATAACAACGAAAAGTACCACTGAAATCATTGCAAACACAACGATAGCTCCGCCTATCAGAGCACCTATCTGCTCCGGTCTTTTCTCTCCAATATATCTTGCAATAAGCACTGTAACACCCATTGCAAACTGTGTTACAACAAATGTAACTAAATTAAGCACCTGGCTTCCTGTCGATACTGCTGAAAGGCCTTCAGTAGTACCAAATCTTCCAACAACAAGCAAGTCAACTGCACCATATGCTGCCTGTAATATTAATGCACCAAGTATTGGCATCATAAAAGGAATCAGCTTCCCTAATATACTTCCCTGTGTAAAATCTGATTTTGAATTATTCAATGTCAACTCTCCTTTCGCTCATAACTTTATAGAATTTATTAATAGTCTCAATCATGCCGTCAGCCTCCTCATCAGTAATGTCCGTCAGATATCCACTAAGACGGCTGTAATAATCTGCATCATATTTCTTAGAGAGCTCTTCTCCCTTATCTGTAACCGTAATATAAGTTATTCTCGCATCTTCCTGCGAAGTAGTCTTCTTAAGATATCCCTTAGCTTCCATCTCCTTGACAGTACGTGTAACACCCGGTCTTGGAAGATTAAGCCAGTCACTGATATCCGAAACCTTAACACATTCATTACTCTCTAACAGATGATGAATCACATCAATATACTGGATATAAGCAGGCGCAACCCCATCTGGCAGCTCCGGCAGCAGTTCCCTAATCCTCTTAGCCAGATAACAGGCATCCAGCATTCTCTTAATCTTGTCTGGTTTCATAACACATTCGTCTCCTTAAATTATATAGTCACAGAATTAATTATCTTTGTTAATTATCATAGGTAATTATATATGCGCATTTTCATTGTGTCAACCTGATTTCTATGTAGATTCCTGCTTATCATCGTAAAATCAGCTTGATTTTGCTTGTAGTTCTCTATTATCCTGACAATCTAGCTTGATTTACATTTTCATATAACCAGCTTTGTATCTCTTTGCGGAAATGTCGTTCCTATAAATATTATTTTTCATAAGCATTTATAGGTATTTTTTCGCTGATTCCACGAATTTCCAGCAAAAAACACCTATAAGACAGTCCATAATGAACCATCTTATAGGTGTTTACAGAATAAAAATCAAAATAATACAAGATTTTTCCATACTTCTACCTATAAATCCATCAATAATACGACTACCTATAGGTATCACATCAAAAATGCGATGTTCTCCAAAGGAGAACAAGCCCACACGCCTTCCGGTCAACAAGGAAGCGATGTTTCCCAAAGGGAAACGAGCCCATCCCACAACAAAACCTTCCGATCAACAAGGAAGCGATGTTTCCCAAAGGGAAACGAGCCTGAGCCTACACCCAGGCAGGCCTGTTTTATGGTGTATTGCAGCTTCAGACCGTTGGAAGTGCGCCGGCACTTAGTGAACGCACTCCCGAAGGGAGCAGTGAACTTAGTACCGCTGCGCACTTCCACGAGCGGAAGCGTGTCTGAAGTGCAACACACCATAAAACCCTTACTCTACGTTCTTCAAAGCATCCGTCTTAGGAATCTTAGAAATCTTCACAAGCTGAAGCACAGCAACAACCGCATAGCACACAATTCCCATAACAACCATTTCCACAAAGCAGCTTCTTCTTATCATATAAGGAATATATCCTGTCATCATAGTGTACAAATATGATGAGAATGCCCATTTAAGCATAGCATTTACTATGGGTACAGAAACTACCAGTGATATAACTACCATAATCGAAGTTGCAACAATATACAATCCGCCAATCTCTCCATTCTTGAAACCAAGAATCTTAGTCATTGAAATTGATTGTGCATTCTTTTCAATAATCTGTTTAGATAACAGATACATAAGAAGGACGAACATTATAATTCCAAAATACTTCAGTATATACATCATCTCACCCATTGAAACCTTCATCTGGTTAGACACTTTGATAAGGTCTTCATATGTAACTATTGAAGCAACATATTTATCATCAATATCTGTGAGCTTCTTGTCTGTGAAGTATCCAGTGAAGTAATCATCAGCCTTGTCAAATGTATCAATAAAGTTTTTTCTTGTCATGAATACTGCAAGTGCAGCGTCATATTTATAGCTTCCTGCAATTGTGAATTCGTATTCTTCATCAGAATAAGGATCCTTCAGCTTAAATGTATCACCCTTTTTTAGTCCGTATTTGACCATTACACCATTAGATACAAGTATCTCATCATCCTTGATATCCACATCAACATACCTGCTGTTATCCTGAATACCATATATCATGATATCGTCTGTCATATATTTTTCATCAGTTGTATCAAGCGATGTCACACAGTATTTTTCGGCACCTGATATATCAGTTTCCACCTGACTCTTTAAAACATACTGGTATTCACATATCTGTGACTTCTTAACAACATCAGCATAATCATTAATAAGCGGTTCAAACATGATACTGAATACAACAAGTGCACCTGCAATCAGTATTCCTAAGAACAATGTCAGATAATTAGGTATATTTTGGAACATTATCCTTAATCTGAATCTTGTCATGAATGGAAGCTTGTGGCTTAACTTTACAAGCTTCTTTTTCTTTCTGTTGGTAAGCTCATGCCTTAAGAACTTAAGCGGTGAAAGCCGGAGCTTCTTATCAAGCACAATAAGATTAACAACAAACATAATAATAATCGGAACAACTGTTGTATCAACAAATGCTTCTGCATTAAGCAGTGTCGTGTAAGTACACAGACTGTAGCTGTTATAATACACATTTACAAAAAACTTTTCCAGAAGAGTATAGCCAAGTATGTTACCAGCAACAGCAGCGACCATTGTTACAGCAACAGGAAGGACCATGTAATGTCTTACAATCTCACTCCTCTTATAGCCTGATGCACGGAGAGTTCCGATAACCCCTGCCTCCTGACTGATTGTGTTAGATGTTGTAACAGCGAAGACAAATGCAATTACAACAACTACAATATAGTCAAAAAGCATAATTGTTGCCTTATCTGAACCCATATCATCTCCTGTGAAATTAACAGCCTTGTTAGTGTATCTTGGAAGATAATCAGATATGTTCATAATCTCATTATTGCCACTCATTATAAGCTTTGTATCATATTCTTTGATAACATCGCCAAGATTTTTAAGAAAATCTTCAGAAGCCTCTTTTTCAGCCTTATCTCCTATAACCTCTTTGTTATATTTCCATGCATAATTATATTTGACATGATTACTTGAAACATTTTCAAAGCCCTTATCAGTCATAACAGCAATAGAAAAATTAGTTGCGTCAAACATCATGTCTGAATTATTCTCAAAAAGGCAGCTGTAATCAGGAACTGCAACAAAACCGGTAACCTTTAATTCCTTTCCTGCGAGCTTAATTGTGTCGCCTATCTTAATCTTCGCATTCTGTGCATACATACGGTCAAGTGCTATTTCATTATCGGCAGCAGGCATTTCGCCTTTCATAACGCACTCAAGATTAACCTCTGTCCTGTCTTTATACACTCTGATTGTATCACCGCTGTCAGCCTCATCTTCCTCAAAATATCTTAAGTCGTAAAGCTTGCTGTCAGTCTTATTCTCAATATCATTAATAAGTGAGCTGTCAGGCTCTTTATCTAATGCAAAATGTCCATCTTCAAGATTATATTTTTCAAAGCCCTCATCATATGAGTGCTTAACGCTGTTGTCTGCAACAAGGAATCCGCTGACTAACGAAATCATCATAACCATAAACAAGAATATCACAAGATATTTACCAAAATCATGCTTTAATTCTCTTGGCAGACGCTTATTTAAAGGATTTCTCATAATCATTTCCTCCTACCATTCAAGGTCTGCTGCCGTTATCTTGTTATCATTAACATAGTTCTTACGGATTCTGCCATCTCTTAATGTAATAACTCTGTCTGCCATATTCTTGATAGCGTCATTATGTGTAACTATTATTATAGTATTACCGTACTTCTTATTAACATCTTCAATAAGCTTTAATATATCCTTAGATGTGTTGTAATCAAGCGCTCCTGTAGGT
>UMJG01020169.1_pt1 | contig 52153 bp, 38 predicted proteins | sample 1965981 | NCBI WGS metagenome assembly UMJG01 (sample SAMEA4836144, study PRJEB28245) | human gut metagenome | biome: gut microbiome; material: fecal sample | place: Denmark | collected 2008 | reverse complement strand
TTTCAACTTTTCGATTCTCAGAACAATCGTGGTAGAGCCCTAGATCCACACGATCTTTTGAAGGCATACCATTTGCGTGCAATGAAAGATTGTCCTTATGAGATGCAACACGCTGTTACAAAATGGGAAGCTAAAGATACAGAAAAAATTAAAGAATTATTTGATCTTTATTTGTTTCCTATCTGGAATTGGAGCCAAAGACTAAAAAGTAGGCCTTTTACTTCAAAGGAAATTGACACTTACAAAGGGATTGAAGAAAGTTCAGCTTACACATACGCAAGAAGAGCCAATAAAGCAATGCCTTACTTTCAAATAACGGCCCCTTTTACTGCTGGAAACGATTTTTTTGAAATGGTTGATCATTACATGAATCTACTTGGGGATGTGAAGGCTGAAATCTATAACAATCCACAGTTTAAAGAAATTAAGAATATCTTAAGTGGAAACAAATCCGTTCAATCTCCTGAAGACATGGATGCCATCAATTTTAATTCCACTGGATTTATGTATGCCAAAAACTTGTTTTATTGTGCGCTTCTTTGTTACTACGATAAATTCCACAATTTTGACGTGATGGTTGTAAAAAAACTGTTTTTCTGGGCATTTATGCTTCGGATAGATATGCAAAATTTAGGCTTCGACAGTATTAATAAGTACGCTATTGGAGAAGATAATTCACCGTATACAAATAAGATCGCAATGTTTTCTAAGATAAATTTTGCACGTATGCACTATGAAATTTCTAGCCTGCAAATCAAGGTATTAAGGGATCCTGATAATGCTAGTAGCCCTAAATGGGAAGAACTGTATAAGGACATTAAAAAAATGAATAGCTATGGGTGTACAAAATGAGTGGTGACGAAAAGTTATCTCAAGAAAATAAACCGGCAGAACTTCACATTTTTGATGGTGATCGAACTATTTTTGATTTGGGTGATGAGTACGTTATTCCTTTGTATCAACGAGCATTCGCATGGGGCGATAAACAACTTCTTCAGTTAATCGAAGATATCTGTGATGTAGCGGAAGATACGAAGTATTATATTGGCTCCCTCATCGTGTCAAAACAATCTGGAAAATTTGAAGTTGTCGACGGACAGCAACGACTAACATCCTTGTATTTATTGTTACATTGCCTTGAATTGGTAAAGAATCATGGAGAGTCAGTTGATAAAAAAACTCCAGCTCTTACTTTTGCTTGTCGAGAAAAATCGAACTACACCATAGCAAAAGTTCGTGATCTTCTTTGTGAAAAGCGTTCAAATTTTGATCTCGATCGAATTGAACCTAATATTTTAAGAGGGTTAAGCATTTTACAAAGAAAAATTAACTCCCCTGATTTTGACAAAAATGCCTTTATAAAGAAACTAGCCACAGTCATTATTTATCGCATTGAAGTGCCTAAAAACACCGACCTAAATCGTTATTTCGAAATTATGAATACCCGCGGTGAACAACTTGAGCAACATGACATACTCAAAGCAACACTGATGAGTAACTTAGAATACGAGTGGGAAAAAGAATTATTCGCAAAAGTGTGGGAAGCTTGTAGCGATATGACTGGTTATGTACAAATGCACTTCATTAGTAACAATAATGAACTAAGAGATGCTATTTTTGGTCTTGAGTGGAATCACTTGCCTTCAAACAAATGGGAAGATTACAAAAATATAATAAAAAAAGAAACTGAGAGTGTTCAGACAGGACATGATATCAAAGTGTTGACTGACATAAATTTCAAAGTAACCGAAGAAGATGGATTTAATGAAAACAAAGAGCCCGTCCGTTTTGAAAGCATTATAGAATTCCCCTTTTTTTTATTGCATACGCTTAAGGTCTATATAAACATATACAAGGTAAGTCATAAGAATGGCCTGAAAATTGTCGATGATTTATTGGATGATAAAAAGCTGATAGATGCTTTTGATCGTGTGATGACTTATGGCGTTCAAGGGGATCAGTACATAGAAAAAAATAAAAAATTATTTGTTCGCAATTTTATGATGTGCCTTTTGCGAACTCGTTATTTGTTTGATAACTACATTATTAAAAGAGAATTTATCAAGGGTAGCACCGAAGGTGAATGGAGCTTAAAAAAACTAGAAGTTTCTGGTAAGAATAATAATAGAAAGCCATATTATAGAAACTCAATAATTATCAGTTCTAAACAAAAAGAATCCACGAATGTACCCCTAACAAAATCGAATATTATGATTCAATCGGCGCTACGTGTGTCGTACACTTCACCCAAAGTAATGCATTGGATCACAGAGTTACTTTATTGGTTATCTGAATCTGATTGTGAACACTATAAGAATGGCGGTATAGCAGAATTTAATATACAAGCAGAAAACATAGCGATTAACGCTGTCAAGAACAGTTTCTTTAGTGTTCCTGAAAAAGATCGTTATGCACTTGGTGTTAATACACCACATATTGTCTTTAACTACCTTGATTACTTGTTATGGAAAGAAGATTGCAACTATTACAAGGACTTTTGCTTTGAGTTTAGAAATTCTGTTGAGCACTGGTATCCTCAACACCCATCTGAAGGTACCTTTGATAAATGGGAAGACGGTGTAGACCGGTTTGGGAATCTATGTATTATTCAAAGAAACGTCAACTCCAGGTTTTCAAATATGTCACCTGAGGCGAAAAAGTCAACTTTTGAGAACATGATCTCAAAAGGTAGCCTAAAGCTTCGAAAGATGAGTGATCTCACAATAAATAAAGACAGACTTGCAGCCAGTTATTACTGGAAAGAAAAAGCCTGTGAGGTCCATGAGGAGGAAATGATTAAAAAGCTTAAGTTGGCTTGCCACTTAAATTAATAAAAAATTAGGAAGGGGCTCTAACTAGAAATTTATCAATTCGGTTAGGCCCAAAGTAAATAAATCCGAACCACTTGTACGTTTCGACACCAAACATAGGTAACATTGTTAATATTGAAATTGGCGCCAATACCGTATTTAAACCAAGCATCCTTATCATCAACACGGTACTTAGAGCCGTTTTCGTCGATAAGTTCCGAATCAACGGAAAATTCATGGAAAGCAAAAACGTAAAAATGCACCTCGCTAAGGCTTTTCAGATGATACCCATCGCAAAACCTGTGTTGTGGCACGAACCATCTTGAGTCTAATATAAACCTACAATAGCATTTTATGAGGCAATTACTATGGCTCGTACATCATCTGGATTCTCTCAAGCTTTAATTTACCTTGAAATCATCAAGCGCTTACCGCGCCACTGGGTAACTTCGACGGAAATCATGCAAAGCTTGAAATCTGCCGGTATTGAAATTGAAACGCTCACTTTGCAGCGTTATCTCAAAGAACTTGCGGAATCAGATGAAATTCCGGTTGAGCGTGATACTCGCTCTCGTCCATACGGTTATCGTCTCGCCTCTTTCAGCAATACCTTTTCTTTCTTGTCTCCATCGCCGCAAGAATCCTTATTGTTGAAACTGATTCAAGAATATTTGAAATATCAATTACCCGGAAAGCTAACTAAAACTCTGGATCCATTCTTTAATGCTGCGATGGATAAGCTTGATACTCCGCTTGGCCACGTCACAAAAGAACGTCATTGGCTGGATAAGATCGCGGTTGTATCGGACACACTTCCCCGCATTCCGCCTCAAGTGCTGCCCAGAATTTTTGATGATGTCACCAATGCCTTGTACGAAGAAAAGAAAATTCAGGTGAAATATCGCAACGCAGAAGGCGAAAAGAAAGAAGCTATTTTGAGTCCCTTGGGCTTAGTACAGCAGGACGGTCGTTTATATTTGGTTTGTCAATTTGACGGCTACGATAACTATCGTCATCTAGCCCTTCACCGCATTGACTCTGTCAAGCAACTAAAAGACAACGCTCAAGGCGTCTCAGGCTTTAAAGTTAAGGATTACATTAAGAGTCGTCACTTTAATTACACAGGTGATAAGACCAGACTAATCCATCTGATTTTGGACTTTAAAAATCCTCAGACAAAAACCTATTTGGAAGAGTCTCCCTTTAACCGCTCTCAAAAGATCACAGAACCGGAGAAGGGTTTATACCGCTTGGAAGCCGATCTGGTTGACAGCATTTTGCTTGACGGTTGGATCAAGATGTGGGAACAAGAAGCCCAAATCGTTCGAGTGGAGAAGCTCAAACTCTAAGAGTCCGAAACATTATGGACTATCGCCGCTTGGATCACTCAGAGACAAGCGGCTAATTTTTGAGCAAAAACGTCCGTTAAAACGATTTTCAAACTCATGGAAGCCCGAGTCATACCCAAATAAAGCAAAGACTTGGTTTGGTCGTCTAATTCATCAAAATCCACTTCTGTCAAAATAATGCACGGCGCCTGAAGTCCTTTAAAACGTCTCACCGTATCGTTAAAGAGCGTTCCGTCACTAAAGAGCTGACGACCGTTTTTAAACTCATCCAACGGTTGTTTAAGCGAATATTTGTCTGATCCTAGTGTTGGTGAACATAAAATCTCTGACGAATGACGTCCCTTCATCGTCAAGATGGCGATTTGATCATCAGAAAAGCCCTCTTTTCGAGCTTCATCAACTGCCCTTCTCGTTTCTTTTAAAAGTTGCGCGGGACCGCTATAGGTGAAAAAAGCAGGAACATCCCCTTGATAGGGACTCGTAGAGACCAGAGGGCTAGAGGTAAGCGCCAGTTCATTGATGACCTGCGTTACCCTCTGCGGTATGCGAGCGGTTTCTGCGGAATTCACTCGGACAGATTCAGTAAATTCAACAGTTTCACCAGTTTTGAAATTGGGATCTGACAAGACGTAAAGTGTTCCATCGGATGATAGAGCCTGCGTTAACGCCTCCACCCAATCGGATTTCAAATCTTGAGCATCATCCAACACGATGCAATCAATGGAATAATTACCATCTTCTAATTTCTGAACAAACGCCTCAGACACGTCATTGAAATACTGGCTTAATTTCAATGAATCAATATCTGCAGGATCTTCAGCTCGGGTTTTCTCAATCGCCAATTCATGCCATGTACCAATGAATTCAACGTGCTGATTAATGGGATGATCCTGAAGCTTTTGAGCGATGTTGCGGGTCGTATTGATGTACCAGGCACTTCTTTTTTCTTGATGGGCTTTTTGTAAAAGCGACAACGCAAGCTGCGTTTTACCGGCGCCGGCCGGTGCATTAACTTCTACAACAGCCAAAGGCGATTCAATTCTGGGAATCCAGGTGGCCAATCCGGCAGACAATTCCTGACATCGGATATCCAGCGTTTCAGAAATGGAGCTCAAACTTTGTTTTACAACACAATGATTTTCTAAAAACTCAACGATCGTATCTTTAGAGATGTCGTGACTATGCGGCAATCGGTCGCAGTCCAAAATGATATTGCAGAGTTCATCCATACGATCCGCGTCAATGACTCTGGCTGAATCAATCCCTATTCCGTATCCATCTAGTTTCCCGGTTGGTAAAACGAGAAACGAGCGAATAGTTAGATTCTTCGCAAGAGCTGCCAAACGATTTCTGGCAATTCCTCCCTGTCTATTTAACTGTTTAACGATATCCTTTTGACCTCCAGCTCCATAATCACGCACCACGTGTCCGGACTCATCCGCTATTAGATCACCTGCTTTAACTTCTAAGACAACAATAACGCCGGTCGGTGTAACCACAACGGTATCCAGTTCAGAACTTTTACCTTCAGCTGCAATATCCACATTGGCGATTACAGAATATCCCGGTGGCAAACCTTCCAATTTTTTCTTCACAATTAATTCAGCAATCTCACCCTGTCGAGCATTTTGTTCATCCATTCTGCATTACCTCAATGTGTTACAAGTCTGGGAAGCTTCCTACTTTACGGAGCTTAATGGGTAAAAGTTAACATTTTCCCAGCGACTTTTCCGTAGAAGTTAACGTTTTCCTAGCGACTTTTTTCAAAAAACTAACGTTTTCCTAGGGAGTTTTTCGAAATATCCGATAACCTCGGCATACCAAAATGGACAAATATTGAGAAAATATTGGGCAGAAGTGTTGAACAAGATTCTGTTTTTATAACTGGTAGTTTTCGTGGCTATCAACGCTTAAGCTACGAAATGAATCTAAACCATATCCGTATCCCGTTTAACAAACACAAAAATGACGTGTTTAACATTCAACTGTTGAATAACTACCACGCTCAGTTAAAAGGTTTGATCAATCTTCACCTTAAAAGTGGGGCCATGAAGTATCTTAACAATTACCTCGTGTATCATAACCTAGTGAATTTCAGTCACGGCTCCGAAGAATACAAAAAAATTGTCATGCGAGATTTTGTGTTGACAACCAAGTGTGTTACGAAGAGTCGCAGTGTTTCTAAACGACAAGCTATTCTGATTAAAAATGTCACGTACTAAAAACGATGTAATAAATGCTATTTGTAGGGGGGGGGTAGATTACTATACCTCCAATATCGAAAACGGCGAATGGAGCTATCCAAAAGCTTTAAGACAAGTCAATAAATTTATTGATCAAAAAAAGATACGCTCTACAAAAAGTGGCAGAAAATACTCTTACTTAGATATTCGATTTGAAGACAAAGAGCGTCATATTTCTGTTTTAGTCGAGTTAAAAAATGATACGGATAAATGGGATAAAACTGAAATTGAAGCTCAGCTCCAAGCATACGTAGAATATGAGAAGGTTCTAACGGGTAATAAGATCATTGCCATACTGGCCAATACAGAAGATGATAGAGTGCAGGTTTGGTGGGGTTCTGACTTAAAAATTGATGATGCGCATAAGAGGACCAATCAGTCAGAAGTATTGTCTTTTGATGAATATGCAGATCTGTATTTGGGCAGAAAAAACGACAAACAAGAAGTTTTACGCTCAACTTATGCTCTTAATGAAAAGTTGCATGGCTATGGTATCCCCGAAAAATTAAGAAGTCAGTTTGTTGGAACTTGCCTTTTATGTTTAAAAAATAATCTTCCGTTTGAAGGGTTGTCCACACAGGCTATTATTGGCGGCATGAAAGCAGTATTGGAAGGATTGTTGGTACATGATCTTAATAAAGCGGAAAAGTTAGTTGCCTTAAACAGCGTTCTACAAAATCAAAAAATCGCAGAACTGAAAGAAGAACATTTTGCAGATATTCTTAGGTTTATACGAGATAAAATCCTACCCTATATCAATGAACGCTCAACTATGGGACAGGATCTGCTTAATCTCTTCTTTACGACATTTAACAAGTACGTTGGTAAAGATGACAAAAATCAAGCATTCACACCTGATCATATAGTGCATTTCATGTGCAAAGTTGTAGGTGTAAATCGTAATTCCGTCGTTTTGGATCCTTGCTGTGGAAGTGGAGCATTCTTAGTGCGTGCAATGACTGAAGCACTTGATGATTGCAGTACTAAAAAGGAAAAAGATCAAGTTAAAGATCTGCACATTTTTGGTATTGAAAAGTATAAAGATGTTTTTGGGTTAGCTTCTACAAACATGCTTATTCATGGTGATGGAAAGTCAAATGTTCGCCAAGGAGACTGTTTCGCTCTAGGGAGTTGGATTGAAGAAAATAATATTGATACTGTTTTAATGAATCCTCCCTATAACGCAACATTGAGAGATTGTAACCCAGAGTTAGCTAAAAAATGGGAGGGAAAGAAAGAAGACCCAACTAAAGGTTTGCACTTTGTTTATTACGTAGCTTCAAAAGTAAAAAAGGGGAAATTAGCCTGCTTACTACCCTTACAGTGTGCCATAGGATCATCTAAAGAAATTGCATTGTTCAAGCGGAAAATGCTTGCAGAACATACCCTAGATGCAGTTTTTACACTGCCCCCTGACATGTTCCATCCAGGTGCCTCTGCAAATGCCTGCTGTATGGTTTTCAACTTGGGTGTGCGCCATGATAAGGCCCCTATTAAAGAGACATTTTTTGGCTACTACAAAGAGGACGGATTTATAAAACGCAAAAATCTAGGTCGCATCGAACGAACAAAACCTAATTCTGAAGAAGGCGTTTGGGCTGATATAGAGGGAGAATGGTTAGAACTTTATAACAGTAGAAAGACTGTACCTGGAAAATCTGTCACAAGGCGAGTAACGTCTGAGGATGAGTGGCTTTGTGAAGCATATATGGAGACAGACTATTCCACCTTGACGGATGCTAATTTTGAGAAAAGTATTAGAGACTTTTTAGCTTACAGAATTAGCAATGGAGCCAATAATGCTTAACTTAGATACAAAAGCCTGGAGTAGTTTCCGTATAAAAGATTTGTTTGAAGTGTCTTTGGCGGATGGTGATATAAAAGAAAAGGAATGTGAATTAGGCAATATTCCTCTTGTTTCTTCAGGAGAAACTAATAACGGAATCGTTACATACACTAATGGAATATGTGCTAAACCATCGACGATTATTGCAGGAAATAAAATAACAGTAGATATGTTTGGCAATGCTTATTTTCAGCCAGATGATTTTTATTGCGTTAGCCACGGGCGAGTCAATATACTGACACCTCGTAACCCATTAACAACTAATCAGTTTTTATTCATTTGCTCTTTAATTAAACTAGAAAAATATCGGTTTAGCTATGGAAGAGCACTGTACTCAAATGGTATTAAAGAATTGACTTTAAAGCTCCCAACAGTAGAGAATGGAAGCCCTGATTGGAAAGGAATAGACGAATATATGCAGAGTGTGTTCCCGTTTATTCCATCTACCCAGAATTCTTCTAAAAATCACAAGATCAATATTAAAAATTGGCATAACTTTCAAATTTCTTCATTATTTAATCTAGAAAATGGTAAGGTCTCACAAGCAGGAACCCTAGAGATTGGCAACGATCTTTTTTACCTTGGCGCCAAAAAAGATAACAATGGTCTAATGGGAAAATGTATCCGAATTGACAAAATGGTTTCAAAAGGGAATTGTTTAGTTTTTATTTGCGATGGACAGGGCTCTGTTGGGTACGTAAATTACATGGATCAAGAATTCATGGGAACAGTTAATCTGACACTCGGTTACAATCCAAACTTAAATCCATATACGGGATTATTTATTGCAACTGTAGCTTCCTTGGAGCGTCCGCGCTACTCATACGGTCGTAAATGGCGTGGTAACGTTGGTAGTACACGAATCAAATTACCAGCAATAAAAAAAGCAAATGGGGACTATGAGCCTGACTGGCAATTCATGGAAAACTACATTAAATCTCTCCCTTATGGAGATTGCATTTAATTAACTTTCAAGCCACTCTGCTCGAGTGGCTTTTTTGATTAACAGTACCTGAACTCCGCCTTACCTGCTCCCCACGAGTAAGGTTCTAGGCGGTTCAGGGAGCTCAAGAAGCTCAAAGCAACGCCGACGTTTGGCTGGAATTGTATTTCTCACCCAAGCGTTGGCGTTTTTCCTTTTCTCTGCCTTCACCATTTCCAGCGACTTCAATAAGTAATCTATCGAGTCATTGGGGATACGATAACCGGGGTTCTTCTCTATCACCGCCTTGGCGGTAAACAACATCATCATTCGCAACGTTGTCACCAACACCGTCACCAACATCTTGCCTTGCACAGCTTTGGCCCCCACTTGAAGCCGATCTCCATTGACCCAATTTTTCATCTGATTGAAATCCTGCTCAACGATTCCACGATGACGGTATATTTCCAAGGCTTCAAACGGATTGCTGATGCAGTTGGAACGCAACACAAACTGCGTGGCTTTTTCAGCCGCCAGATCCATTCTGGCCGTATCGATCATCCAAGTGGAAGAACCATCTTCATTCTTCCTTTCCACTAAATAACGACCATAGTTATCCCACTGATCCGACGGCACTCTTTCTTGGCGCTGTTTCAGCTCAATCATTTCAGCCACGTTTTCCCAAATCAACGCTCTTTGCTGTTCATAGCGTTCATCTAATCGATACAGATGAACATAAACCGGACACTTCACTTGCCCTTGTTCCCACTCTTCCTTGTAGGTAAAGGCCGAGGCTCTCAAGCGGCCGTTGTAAAAAGCTCCATTCATCAAAGACGCGTGATGCCTTTTAAACGCTCTCTTAATCACATCTTCCTGGCGTTTAACTCCCTGCACGAAGGACCAATCTATGTTGATCATCTTCTGCACGTTGATCAGACTGTTGTAGCCTCTGTCTGTGACCAAGATATTGTTGCTGAGATCAAAGTTGGCTTCTTTCATCGCCCACAACACATCCTGCAGAGAAACCACATCATTGACTGAACCGTCATAGAGATAGGCAAAAACGATTTCTCCACTTCTTTGATCACAAACCACGGTCAGATTGATCTGTTTAAGACTTTCATTCTGTTTGGCGTGACCGAACTGTGCTAGGGGATTATCAGAATACGAGGAGATAGAGGTGCTATCCAGCGCGTACTCGATTTTCTTTCCCTTTAGCTCGGGTTGCTTTTCGAAGATTTTTTCCCAAACCTCATCTTGACGAAGATGACGGAGTTGGAAGTACTCATTGATTTGAGACTTCGTGATTGACTGCAAAATGTTAGAAATTCTCTGTCCGCTCAATCGGATATTTTTCGGCAGCCAAACCTGTTGTCGCCAGAAGTCATAAGTCATCATGGAAGTGCCCCCGGCGAGCTTATACAGGGCTAGATAGAGCAGCTGCTCACCGGTGTCATCACCGAAGACTTGTTTGAGGTGCTTGAGAATACCGCTGCGATGAGCGAACTGGTAAGCCGCCCAAGTGAGACCGACGCTGATGTTGCCAAGCATGTCGAAGTCTTCAGCGTCGGCGGGTGTGCCGGAATGCGAAGGGAAATCGTTTTTGTATTCGGCTAGCGTGACAGGACGCTTAGAGGCTCCCCAGTACCAGTCTTGTCCACGGTACTGAGGGTGATCGGCGAGGAACTTTTCGGACATGGCGATACGGTCATCGGGCAGAAGTCGGCCGACATGGCGGCGTAGGGCGCGTTTAGGCTTTTTAGCGACCTTGTCCCAAACCATTTTGTAGGCCTTGATGTAGGTGCGGCCTTGAGCATTAGTTTCGGCGGTGAAGTTCCAATTGACCGGATCAGTCATGTTAGATAATCCCTATATATAAGATAGGGAGCATTTTAACATAAAAGAAGATCCATTTGGAAATTTTTTCTTTAAAAATCAAAGGGAAAAAGTGAGAAAGACGCCCCTATTTGAGCTCAATCAACTCAAATAGGGAGTAGGTAACACGGAGTTCAGGACAGTACGTTGTAGAAACAAAGCCTAAAAATAGGGATCAATATTTAACATTATTTCAGGGACATTAAACCTTCATAAAATGAAGCCTTAAGCATTATCCTAATTTCAGAATAAAGATAGAAACTCAACTAGGAGTCAACCATGCGTAGGGTTGTTGGTGATTATGTTGTTGACCTTTTTGGTAAAGAAGAATCCAACAAAGAATTTCTCATTAAGCAATCAAAGATCAGAGGCTATTGAGACAATAAATGCTTCATAAAGTGAAGCTATTGTGAGTATTCTTTCAATAGATAAAAAGTTAACAAACGCCCTCATAAGGAGCAGAAAAACATGATGAACTTCATCGCTATCGATATTGAGAACTTTAAAGTAGATCTCTACGACGAAGAGGAGTTTATTGCCGCCTATGAAGCGGAGGCGCTTGATCCCGAAGACTACAAAAGTGATGAAGATCGAATCACAGAACTGGTTGAAGACAATTACTGTGACATCGCTTGGTCCCGGCAGGACGCGGTCGATAAAATTATCGAAGAAATCGAATTGCTTTCCATTGAAGAAGGTGGAGACGATGAAACTCTCGTTGGTTTAGCCAAAATGCTGATTACTATCGCTCAAGCCAATTGGTGGGATGAGTTTATTGAACGAAACAATCCGTTCGGACTCCCTAGTCGCAGTTGTCTTGAACTTTAATCTCAAGAGTTCAAAAAATTTAAAAATAATCCAACCTAACTTTAGTTCATCATTGCGCCGGATATCTGATAAATCAGGTATCCGGCTAGTTTTAATTATCAATACCTCATAAATTGAAACGCCTGCCGATACCCTTTTCTCATTCATAGGAGACTATTTATGAGTTCAAAAGATCTATCGAGCAAGGCATTTTCATTCAAATACCAAGAGTTCTTCAAACCGGGTTTTATTTGGTACAGAGACGAAGCAGTCGCTTTCGTCAAAGAACACTATACGGTTCAGTTGCTACTTCCCGCTGAACTTTTGCGTCAATATCCCCACTATTCCGCCTCTTACAACGGCTTTATTGAAATACCCGCCGGCTTTGTTTGGTTTGCCCCTAAATTTGTTGCGGAAATCGTTCGGGCTTGGGGGCATAGATTCTTTGGCGCGCCGTTTGAGCAAAGCGCTTTTGAAAAAGTTCAACAAAGTCTACGAACACTTTTTGGTTTTCATACAGGATACCCGGATCTGCACAAAAAGATTCATAACGCAGCAACATCACAAGAAAAAATCCAACCGGCCCGACAGCCGCTTCTTGATTCTTTCAGAGAAATAGCGCTTTCAACTAAAGGACTTTTTCCTTGCCTCTATGAGTTGATCCCCTTGTGGTCCAACCATGTCACCCCGATCAAAAATGAAGAAAAGAAACGTTCAGCAAATTTAAAGGTTCTTTACAAACCTAAAAAACTGATCCCTGTTCAAACCAGTCTCGATTTGGTTTTAAGTGAAGGGCTCGTTGAGTGCGCCGCTCCCTCCACGCTTTTAGGTTTTTGCGTTAGAAAACTCAGCTTATCGGGTGAAATTTTGGACTACTGGTTTATCGCCCCCTACAAACTCGGATACGACTCTTTCACAAGCCAAGCCACTCATTACCAGGTGGACTGCGAAATGAGTCAGAAACTGTCTAATCGTGAAGAGGGTCAAGTCAAGGCCCGAGAAGTTGATCAAAAACTCGATGAAATCGCTTGGAGTAAAGATCCGACACTTAATTTTGAAGAGTTAGAAAAAATCGCCATGGTCATGACTTCAATAGAAACACCTAACCAAAGCCTGCAGTACAAACGACACGTTCTCTATGATCTTCTTGTCGATACAAAGCCTTTAACGGAAATTCTTGACAAAATGGAAGCCTCCGGCGACTCTCCCTATTCTAAAAACATCAATCCAAAGCTTTTTTCAGAGGCTTGCACTGCCCGAGCCGTTGAACTAAACGGGACCAATAACAACTTGCCATTGAGCCCATTTTTCGCCCTAAGACCCAACGCATAAACGCTATTTTCCCGATACATCAATACTTCATAATTTGATGTATCGGTTTGTATTCTTTCATCATCAAAGGGACTCTGTCGAACAATGAATTTCCCCATTTTGTTCATGAGACCCATAACTTGACACAATCTCCAAGGCTGACAATGATGAACGGAAAACAACCTTCGATCTCACACATGCTTTCCGAGGAAAGCCTCCTCACGCATGAAGGCTTTATTCGATTCAATGGATTTCCCGTTGCTTTTGTGAAAAGCAACCTTTCGGTGCTGCTACTTTTACCCTTTGAAGAACTGAGTCGCCGTCCATACTACTCGGCAACTTTTAACGGTTTTATTGAATTGCATTACTCAATAAGCAGACTCTGTCCCCGTTTCACCCTGGCTCTCATCGCCGAGTGGGCAAGCCGCCACTTTGGACTATCAGCTGATCCCAAGCGTTCAGACTATGTCAAAAAAGCTCTCCAACGGTTGTACGGCTGGCATCACGGTAAATCGGATTTGGCTTCTGCTCTTTCCAATCCCGATGATCCGACACACGACTTTCCACTAGCCGATAAGCTCTCTGCTGCCGAAGCGGATGTGCTCGATAGTTTTCAAAAAAGCCTCTACCCGATTTATATCGTGAGCGGTCTTTGGTCAAACCACATTCGATCACCGAAAACCTCCTATCTTCCCACTCGTGAAGCTCGACGTTTAGTCCCGATCGATAACGGTTATGTCCCGGTTATCACAAACACGGATCTTTTAGTCAAAGTCAAAGTCGATGATCAACATCGAGAAAATCTGATGGGTTTGTGTGTGCGCAAAGTTGAGAGTGACAGTGAAATCAAAAAAGTCTGGTTTTTGCCTAAACGGCTTTGGAAATGGTTCATGTATGAACCGGAACAAAAGCAATTTTTGACAGCCAAAGAGATGGAAAAACTTCTTCCAGCGAGTTCTTCATCCAATCTTTGTACCGGAATGTTGGACGATACATTAAACAGTTTAGCCTGGTCACAAGATCCCGGATTAACGAACAAAGAACTTGAAGATGTTTGCATGCTGCTCTTGGAAATCGATCACCCGGACGAGAAACCTTCGGTAGTGAACTCACCTCTTTTCCAACTCTTTCTTGAGAACAAAGACCTTGCGGAGGTACTTCAAGCGATTGAATCCTCCACCCAGGGCAAACACTCTGCTTTTGAGGTTGATCCCGTTGTCTTTGCCGTAGCCTGCGCCTTAAAAGCAAGGGAATTTCAAGGAGAATCCTCAGAGGGCGGCATTCAATACTGCCCCATGCCCGATGTCAATGCACTAAAAACGTTTTATCAAAGGGATTAAAAAATGAAATTCTCGGATTTAAAGAAAAGCATTCTGGCTCAATTTGAAGTGGCGGGTGGCAACCGCATCGTCCCCTTTATCGAGGGCAAGCCCGGTGGTGGAAAATCAGCTTGCGCACGAGAAATTGTCAATGAATTGAAGAAAAAATATCACATCGCCGATGAGCAAATCGTGGAATTCAATCCCTCGCTTCGCGACCCGGTTGATGTCCTGGGGGTGCCGTTTAAGCATGAATCAGGCACACACAATGTGTGGCTGCCTCCTGAAGAGTTTTATAACTTGCGTCAAGGGGTCGGTCCCTGCGCTTTAATCATTGAGGAGCTAACCGATGCTCCCATGTCCATGCAAAACCCAATGTGCCGCATCATTTTGGACCGATGGGCCGGATCGGTAAAGCTTAGCGATCAGCTTTTCATCATCGCAACCGGCAATCGCGTTGAAGATAAGTCCGGAGCCAATCGCATGAGCACAAAACTAGGCAACCGCCTGCGTTGTTTGCCTTTTGATGAAAATCTTGACGATTGGATCACATGGGCCAAAGCTCACAACATTTGCGACGTGCTGATTAAATTTTTGCAATTTCAGCCCAAGATGCTTTCGGATTTTGACCCCACCCGAAAAACCAATCCGACTCCCAGAGCGTGGGAGGCTGTGAGTCTGGTTCCATCTTTCACCGGACGAGACGGCGAAAAGCTTTTTCATGCCTTGGTCGCGGGTGACGTCGGTGAAGGAGCCGCGGCCGCTTACTGTGCTTTCCGAAAGATGTACCTGAACCTACCGGACTTTTCAGAACTTTTAGCCCGCCCCGAACAATATTCGGTTCCGGAAGATTTAAGCATCCGCTGGGCAACCGTCATGAAGCTCGTTGACCTCGTTGCGTCCGAGAATTGCAAACAGGAGACGGCCAACGCCGCACTGACTTTTATCAGTCGCGTGCCACCCGATATGCAGGCCATGGCTGTTCGGGAACTTTACAAAGGCGAATCCAAAAAGCGTTTAATCGCAAGTCCCGTTTTTAAAAAATTAGCATCAAGGCTGACTAAGGTGATTGGATGAGTGAAACCATTAACAAACTTCTTCAGGCTAAAACTCGCCTGTCACTGCGAGAACCCTTTTTCAGCAGTATTCTCTTTCGCTTTCCCATGGAAGCAACTGACACGGTGCCTTATGCTGCCGTGACACCTCGTGGGAGAATTCTTTATAACCCCGAAGCAATTGAGAAGCTTTCGGTGGAAGAGATCGTTTTCTTACTCTGCCATGAAGTGCTGCATATAGCGTTTTCTCACAGCCTTAGACGTGGCGAGCGTGAGCATTATCTTTTTAATATCGCAAGTGACGCCGTCATTAACGAAATGCTCATTGAACTGGAAATCGGGAAATTTATTGATAGCGGGGTACGACTGAAGGGCGCTCAATCCAGAACCGCAGAAGATATTTATGACGAAATCTACGAAAAGATTCCGGCAGCCAAACTACTTTGCGACATCATTTATTCAGGTGACCAAAACGCTGGCGGACTCAAAAATGATCCCCTAGCAGAAGCAAGAAAAATCTACGGTGAATCGGTGGAAGACGCTGAGTTACGGGACATTGAAAATAGCGTAAAAATGGCCGTTGCGGAAGCAATCACCAAACAGAAGATGATGGGGACTCGTATGGGCTCCGCGATGGGTCATCTCATCACCCTTTTAGAGGAATACGTGTTGGTTGAAAAGCTCCCCTGGTACGAACTGTTGGGACGCTTCATGACCAAATTTGTTTCACAAAACGAAACTTGGCGCCGCCCTAATAAACGTTTCTCAGATGCCTATCTGCCTTCTGTTAACAAAGAAGCGCAAATGGGCTCATTGGTTATAGGTATTGACACATCAGGGTCCATTTCGGATGAAATGTTGGCTGCTTTTGGCAAACACCTTTTTGACGTTATTGAAGAGTGCAAACCCGAAGAGATTTTTGTCTTGTGGTGCGATTACAAAATACAAAAAATAGAACAGCATCAATGGGAGGATGTGCCTTTTAAATTGTCCGCTCCGGGACGCGGCGGCACCAATATGTGTGAGATTGTCAACTGGGTGAATAAAAACACTCCCGAGGCTGATGCATGCGTCATCTTCACTGACGGCTATACACCTTACCCGCAAGCCGATGAAGAAAGTGTTCCCACACTTTGGGTGATCACCTCAAAAAATGCCGCCATCCCTGAACATATCAATCGAGTTCACTTTGAAATGGACTAATCCCAATGCAAACAGGCTAGCCGATCCGGTGTTAGCCTGTTTTAATGCTGAACTTGAATCCTAGGGCACGTAACCAAAATTAAATATTTTCAATTAGTTGTCCCACCTCTTTCAAAACCATCGGAACAATTCCTGTCGCCTTGCCCAATCTGATGTAATTGAAAGGACCATAGCCTTCGTCCATCATCGAGCAATTAAATTGCATCTCCCGAGGGGCTTCCTTATTTAAAAGCATACGTATAGGGGCGCCGGCTGAGGCTGCAATCGTGACAAAATCCGCGGCCGGATAAACCGTTCCTGAGGTACCGATGGCGATGAAAATATCTACTTCTTTTAAGTACGGCATGATCCAATCCAAACCATGCGGCGTTTCTCCAAAGAGAACGACATCGGGTCTGACAGCTGAAAATTGAGCGCGGCATTTAGGACAGATATTCCCCATTTTGTAGAAACCTTTTCTCGGAAAAACCGTACCGCATTTCTGACAGAGACTGCGATTTAAGGACCCATGCAAATGAAAAACAGCTGTATCTCCAGCTTCCTCGCAAAGAGAGTCGATGTTTTGCGTGACATGCACAATGTCGGCCTGTAAACGATACTTCTTTATAAACTTGGCAATGGCTTTGTGAGCAGCGTTTGGTTCACAAGCGTCAAAATCATGGATTCGCTGATTGGCCGCTTCAAAGACTCTTTCAGGCAACGACCTCATATAGCCTCTTGAAAGACTGGCGCTGTCGTTTTTAGGATCACTGCCTTCTCCACGGTAGGTCGGGATTCCGCTTTCTACTGATAGGCCGGCACCCGAGAGAATAAAAATACATGGACGCTCTCCACGCCACTTTTTAATCATTGTTGACAACATACAAAGACCCCCATTATTCATGCAATTTCCAACTGACCATGCGTTGAAATTCAGGCCACGGATCAGTGAGATTCTGTCGATTCAAAAGCTGATGCATAGCACTGCGAGCGTACATATCCCGCCGAACATCAAACGAAAGTTCATAGCGGCTCCATTGAAAATCTTTCATATCATCTGCATCGGGAGATACAGCACAAATCTTCACCTCGGGATAATGTGAGACGATGAGCTGCATCATCCGTAAAAGTGCCCATTTTTTCCAGGTAAAGCTCTTTACACGAAAAGTGCTCGGGTAATCAGGATAGTGCCACTTTTCTTTTGTGCCCGTAAAAAAGCCGGCTAATCGAATAATTTGATAAATCTCCTCGACATCTGCCCGTTTAGGGATAGATATCTCGTAGAAGTCCCGATCACTGTCTCGCCACGGCTTCTCAAACCCCATCGATGTGTAGAGCTGATTTAAAAGACTTTCCAGTCGCTGAGCAAAGCGAGAGGTTTTGACTCGTTCATAAAATTCATGCCAGCCGGTGCCGTAGCAGTCTATTTTCCGATAGTCCCACTGATGAAAATCACTGTCGGTTCGAAATTGGTAGTCAAAAAGCATTTGAAAGTAGACCACCGCAATTGCGCAGGCAATATCTTTGACAGAAGCCGACAACTGCCTTTGACCGTCAATTCCGTTTAGAAGATTCAAAGCTTCTTTGGCGTTGTCATTGACAAATGTATCCACGGCTTTGGATTCGTCCATACGGCTTGCCGCGATCATGGCACTCATGATTTCACTTTCGGACGCAACCGCTCCGTATAAATAAGCGCCAACCGCCTGAGCAAACATAAAATCATCATGGCAAACTCGGTTTCTGATTTCTTCCAAAAGGACAAAATAGCTGTCACTTAAAACGGCTCGGTACGCCTTACCTTGAAGAAAGTCATCGGGATTAAAAGCGGTCTTAAACGTTTTATTTTCCGTTCGCATGTCTGGTCTCTCTATTTTTCTGACAGGATGAGTATGACTTTTAGGACTTCACTTTATGCAACATCCGATTTTGCTGAGCACTTCAAAAACTGATAGATGACTCGTTAAAGTGCCTGTATCTGAAAATCGAACGGAGAAATAGCATGTTGGGAGCCATTGTCGGCGACATTGTTGGTTCGCCCTATGAATACAACAACCTCAAAAGAAAGGATTTCGAATTTTTCAGCCCAAATGGTTTCGTCACCGATGATTCCGTTTTAACGCTTGCCGTCTGCCATGCGTTATGTCAGCAAAGCACAAACCTTCAAAAGGCCGCCGAGAAGTCATTGATGGAAATCGCCTGGCGATACGCTGACAAAGATTATGGCGGAGGTTTTCGTCGTTGGATGCAGCAGGAAAGTCCAGCCCCCTACAATAGTTTTGGCAATGGGGCTGCTATGCGTGTCAGTCCTTGTTCACTTGCCGCAAAAACACTCGAAGAATCAAAAGCAATGAGTTACGCGGTGACCTCTGTCACTCACAACCATCCGGAAGGACTCAAAGGCGCTGAAGCAGCTGCTGTCGCAGGCTTTTTAGCCAAAAATGGTCTTAGTAAAAAAGCCATCGAGCAATACATCAACAAACACTATTATCCGATGGATTTTTCCTTGGACGACATCCGTCCTCAATACCAATACGAAGTCAGCTGCCAGGGCACCGTTCCCGTGGCTCTTAAAGCTTTCTTTGAATCGGTGTCTTTCGAGGACGCCATTCGAAATGCGGTCAGTATCGGAGGCGACAGCGACACGATCGCGGCAATTACCGGCGGTGTCGCGGGCATTTATTATGGAATTGAGGATTGGATCGCTAACAGAGCCGAAGAATATTTGGATCCGTACCAAAGGCAACTTTTGAAGAACTTTGAAAAACTGTTTTGCTAAAAATGACGTCAGGGGCAAATTTCTGCCCCTAACGATTGCTTCAAGAACAGATGGAACTACTGCTCTGGCTTAACTTCTGACGTTTCTTTTTCGTTTTCATCTACCCTATCTTCCATCTCTCCATCTAAATCATCTTCATCATCCAAATCATCTTCATCGCCCAAATCGTCTTCATCATCGAACTCTTCATCTTCATGATCTTCGAGCCAATCATAGGCGGATAAAGAGACCCGGAAAAGACGTCCGATAAAGTCTAAATCTCTGGGTTCATAGGGCCCCGTTTTGATTAATTGCAGCATTTCTTCTATTTGCCAAACATCTTTGTCGCTATCGAGGAGTTGATCGATGACAAAAAAGGGCAAACCGGTTGCAACTTTAAGACATTGACGTTTTTCCCCAACGGACAAATCTTTGACATCAATCCGATAGTCCGCCTCCAATTTATCAGCCTCTTCCCCCGGCGGCATCATCCAAATAAGAACACCGCGTTTACCCAACATGTACGGACACTCGCAACCGAAGGCATTGTCCATCAGATCCAACACAATAATTTTGTTGTGTTGCAACACATCACCTAAGTCATCATCAACACAAGAGGCGTCTGCGCGGTAAATTGAGTCATCTTGCCAATAGGTCATTCTCTCAACAACCGCCTTGACCGCTCGCGGATTCGCACCGCACACCAGGATATGGAGCGGACGGACATAACCATCGTGATCCGTTTGAAGGTAATTCGTGATGATTTCAGCGGCCGTATCCACGTCATCTTCGTTGGCTTGCGGTTCGCCAATCCGACTGATCGGATTAGCGACAAAATAAGGCAACTTGTAGCGTTGATCCACTAATTTTCTGCGCATGGCGTTCTCCTTTTCGATAAGAAAATTATGATCGACCATGCTTCATTTTATGAATGTTTTAAATGACCGTATACATTTTTTCGAACTGTCTGAGAACGCCTGACAAATAAGGATCTAGATACGTTTGCGTTTTCTGAGCGATGGCGTCTGGAATACCATAGTAAAGACCGGCAATACTGCCTGCCATCGCGGCCAACGTATCGGTATCGCCTCCTAAGCTAATCGCCGTGCGGATAGTGTCTTCAAAAGAATCCGACTCCAAAAAGGCTTTTATGGCAAAAGGAACCGTCCGAGGGCAGGTATTGCCGAATTGATAGTGAGGGCGGATTTCATCAATCAAAAAGTCCATCGGATAATAATGATCTTGGACGTATCGTCCAATTTCCGCTTTAGACCGTTTTTCTTTTGCCAAGAAGGCTGCAACCGCGATGGCTTCAGCTCCCTTTAAGCCTTCGGGGTGATTATGGGTCACGGCGGTTACCGCATAGGAAAACTTTTTAACTTCTTCCAAACTTCTGGCAACCATCGCACAGGGACTCACCCGCATAGCCGAGCCGTTTCCCAAACTGCCATAAGGCTCACTGACATCAGCTAGCATCCAGACTAAAAATTTGGAGCCATAGCCCGCTCTTGGGTATCTAAGAGCAAAAGCTTTAAGTTGGGCAGCCGCCTGCAAAGACAACCGGTTGTAGTCCCCACGACAGTCAAGAAAAGCCTGACAAATAGCCAACGTTAAAATCGTGTCGTCAGAAATATGACAATCCGGTGCAAAAAACGAAAACTCTTTCGATTGAAGACTCGCTAATTCGAAACGAGAGCCCACCACATCACCGACGATGACTCCAAGCACAAGACTTCCTCCTACTCTTTTTCTGAGAAACTAGCAGGATAAGTTTCAGTTTAAGATGTGAAAGCTACATAAAAATCGGTTCAACGAAAAAGTGGATCATGGCGGCCAAGTAAGCCTCATCCAGGTATTCAGCTCCTTTGATGCTGCCCATGGCTTTGCTTGAAGAAACAATTCCGCCTCTGTATACCGTCCCGTTCTTAAAGCTCAGCACCACTCTTGAAGAGGATTTGATGGTTCCCTTATAAGCTTTCCCATCATCAATTAATCCCAGCTGCCTTGAAGACGAAACAATCGTTCCTTGATAGATTTTTCCGTTCTTAATGGTGCATAACGCTTTGGACGACGAGGTAATAGTTCCCTCGTAGAGTTTGTCGCCATCGATATGGCAAAGCATGCGGCTCGAAGAAACCATACCATCGTAAAGCGCCCCATTTTTAAAAACCAAACTTCTCATTTGCGGCATGTTGTGCTCCTCATTCTGTATTTTCCTATCCTGTTATTAAGCTTAATACCGTCAAGCCTTTTTGAACGGAAATTTTTTGCCATTAACTGAGATCGAAAAATACCTTTGTCACATCCACTCGGCCACGGTTAATTCGATACTCAACCGGCTCATAACCGAAGGTCAAAGACAGTCTTTCAGTACATAAGGCTTCAAAATGCTCCGGGACATGTAACTTTGCCGCCCTTTCCCGGTCCAAACATTCATAATGCACGGCGCATTTCTGACTGAGAATAACCACATTAAATTCCCTATCAAAAAACTCGTAGAAAGATTCACCGGTTCGGAAATGCGTTAAAAAGTAGTCTAAGGTGAATTTGCTGAATTTTTCTTTAACTAAAAAACTTTCATCAATGGATACGATCTCCTCGGTCCCCGTTTTTATGCTGATCCAGTGCCGAACAATATGAATAACTTCTTGTCCTTTTGACAAATGCAGGGCTGAAAGAATTTTTTCATCAACATCGCTCGTGACTTCAAATGTCACCAAGCGACCACGACTTCCCCTTATTTGTCCATCTAAATTTCTAAAAATTTGAAAAGCATTCCAATAACCTTGATCGCGATAAGTCCTTACAAATGTTCCGGCCCCTTCACGCCTGAGCAAAATTCCATCATTGACAAGTGTCTCAACCGCTCGTCTCAATGTTCCAATGGACACTCCCACCTGTTGCGCCAAAACGGGCTCAATCGGAATTTTTTCTCCGGGCTTCCATTCCCCGGATTGAATGGTTTTTAACAAGATTTGACGAACTTGTTGGTAAAGCGGCTGACGGTTAACGCGAGAGAGGGTTTGCATAACGATCCTCGTTAAATTCATATATATGATTAATGATAGATCTTTTGTATTGCCTTGCGCTATTGGTGGAAACTAGACTGATGCCACACAACAAAATCCTAAGGGGGAGCTGTCGTGCAAACGGGGATTCCACAACTAGACCAAGAGACTTACTTATCAGTTAAAACTCTCAAAGACTCAGCCAAAGTGACACGGGCTCTTCAGATCGCGTTTGACGAAGCCGAGCTCGGAATGAAGGAGCAGGTTGAGTTATGTGGAATCCCCGCGCCGACTTTTCAAGAAGCGCTGCGCGCCGAAGAGATTGCCCGCCGAATGAAAGCCTACGGACTATCAGACGTCACAACCGATGACATCGGCAACGTTATCGGCTTTCGTCCAGGAAACGGCAATGGACCGGTTCTTGCCATCGGCGCACACATGGATACCGTTTTCCCGGCCACCACGGACGTGTCCGTCAGACAAGAAGGAAACCGCTACTTCGCGCCCGGAATCGGTGACAATTGCTCAGGACTTCGAGCACTTTTGCAAATCATCCGCTCTTTGAATGAAGCGGATATACACACCGAAGGGGATATTTATTTCGTCGCCACCGTTGGAGAAGAAGGCTTAGGGGATATTCGGGGCTCGAGATACTTTGTTGCCACTCACAAAATTGACGGCTTTATCGCTATTGATAACACCGAAATTGGGCGCATATTGAAGGGCGCCGTTGGTTCCCACCGCTACCGTATCACCATCGAAGGTCCCGGCGGTCATTCCTACGCCAACTTCGGTGAAGTCGCCAGTGCCATTCACGCCATGTGCATTGCCGGCAACATGATCGCTCATATCAAAACCCCCACCAATCCGAAAACAACTTTCACGATCGGCACAATTGAAGGCGGCACCAGTGTCAACTCCATCGCCCCTTCCTGCTCCGTGGAAATCGACATGAGAAGTGTCAACAATGAAGCGCTCCTACAGGTCGAGTCTGAAATTTTGGCCTGTTTTGATAAAGCGGTCGCCGAAGAAAATGCCCTTTGGTCTATCACCGATCCTGCTAAACAGGTTCATTGGAAAAAAGAAAATATTGGCAATCGTCCAGCCGGCATGCGCCCCGATGATTGCCCTGTATTGCAAGTGGCCCGTTCTTCTTTGAAAGCTTTAGGACAAGAACTGACAAACTACGGCGTCTCTTCAACCGATGCCAACGCTCCGGTCAGCATGGGCATCCCGGCTACCTGTCTCTCATCGGGCGGCATACAACACAAATGCCACACGATCCACGAATACTTCGACAAAGTGGATATTCATTTGGGGCCCCAACTACTTATCCTGACAGCCTTGGGACTTGTCGGTTGCGAGGGATTTAAACCCCTTTTGCCTAAGCGGGAATAATCGTAAGGAGTGAAGCACCACCATTAATGCTTTCGGAGACAACCATGACTGGTGTTTTTATCGTACTCATTTCGGTCGCGGTCATCTGCTGGTTGATCGTCAAAAAATTCTATCCAGCATGGTCTTTGTTCGTGGTGGGCATCGTGACGATCGCCATCGTGGCGGCGATCTCCGGAGATCCGGTGGCAACCGGTAAAAAAGTCACCGGCTTTATCGGTTTCGACATTCTGGGAATTTTCGGGGGCCTTTTGCAATCCCGCGCCGGCGGCCTTGGCATGAACATCATGATCATTGGCGGCTTCGGCTACTACATGAATAAGATCGGAGCCACGAGCGCACTGGTTCATGTTTGCACTCGCCCCATGTCTCTCATCAATTCACCCTACATCATCATGGTGTTGGGCTACGTTGTCGGTCAATGCTTAAATGTGGTGCTGGGATCGGCCGTGGGTTTGGCCATTTTAATGATGGTCACGGTCTACCCACTTATGTTAAGCGCCGGTGTCAGCCGCCAAGCCGCCTGTGCCTCCGTTGTGATGACCGGTGGTTTCGGCATCAGCCCTCTTGGTGCCAACAACATGGTAGCCAGTAAATTGACCGGCATTCACGTAATGAACATTTTCGTGGACTACCAACTTGTCATCGCACCGGTTACTTTGATTATTGTCTGCATCGTGCACTACTTTGTGCAGCAGTATCTGGATAAGAAAGATTTAGCGAGCGGCCGTATTACACAAGCTGACTTCATTGCCAAAGATTTGTCCGATGCGGATAAAAGTGAAAAAGCACCGGGCTTTTATGCAATATTCCCATTGGTGCCGTTGGTTTTTCTGTTTATTTTTTCTCCGCTGGTCTACAAAGGCATCAAGCTTGACATCATCAATGCCGTCATGGCTTCAATGGTTATCACTTTTGTCATTGACTGCGCCGTTCGCCGGGATATCAAAACGTCTTTTGCCTACATTAAAACCTTCTTCGAAGGCATGGGAAAGATCTTTTCCTCAACCGTCGTTTTGATTGTCTGCGCCGAAACATTTGCGGCCGGTTTAACACGCTCAGGTGGTATCCAGACGTTAATTGAAGCGGCCAGTAACTTAGGCAGCGGCTACCTCATCGTCTATACGATCATGTTCTTGATCGTTGGCCTGTGCACTTTTGTGATGGGTTCCGGTAACGCCGCGTTCTTTAGTTTTGCGCCGATGATCCCCGGCATTTGTCAAACAGTGGGCGGCAACGCTCAGTGGATGCTCACCGGTATGCAATTGTCTTCCGGCTGCATCCGCTCCATGAGCCCCATCGCCGGCTGTGTAATTGCCGCCGCGGGTCTTGCGGACATTTCTCCGTTTGAAATTGTCCGCCGCTCGGCCCTTCCAATGTTGACCGCTTTTGTGGTTATTTACATCATGTCTTGCACCTTGGTCTGATCCAACCGAAGTTTCCTTTCAAGCAAGGCTTTTCCGCCCGATTTTTCGGGCGGCTTTTTTTGCAGCAAACCTTTTTGTATACATCATTAAATGATGTTTAAGTCCATACACTTCCTTTCAAGAAAAAGAGGAAGAATATGTTTAAGTGCAATCTCAACGCCAGCCATCAAACGTTTGACGAAACCGTGTTTCGTCTCTACCAGTTCTTTTTCTTGTCTATTCTTCTGTATCGTGACCTTTGGAAAAATGTCACCTGCGGCTACAACGATAAAGTTGAATACAACTTTGAACAAGTGAAGTGGAGCAAAATCCTGGGGTTGCCTGAACTTGAACAATTAACACCGGATGAAATCAAAAAGACGAAAAAAGTAGCGGACAATCAGGCCAAGATTTATTCGCTTTTAATGAAAAAATACCAAGCGTTTGAAGAAAACCCTCCCCTTGTCCCTGACAATCTAAAAGCCAATGTCGAGCTTTTGGCAAAAACGTTTGGCTTAAATGAGGCCGAAAAAAGTATTTTGATTTTTCTTGCGGTCATTAAACTCAATCAATTCAACTGTCTCGATCTATTCAATATCTTAAAAAACAAGAAAGCTGACCTTATTACCTATCGAGAACTCATCAGCGACTTTTTATCTACCATCTGCGATTGCGGTTACGAAACACTCTATAAAGCCTTATCTAAGAGCGGCGCTCTCATGCAAAATCGTCTGGTTCGCATCGATGAGGATCCCCGCGATTTTGAGTACTACCTCATCCTTGATCCGGATTTGGCCGCCAAACTGGTCTACCCTCATCAAAAATTGCATGATCTGCTGGCGATGTCACTGGTCAAGGGAAAAGAAAGTCAACTCACGCTCGAAGACTTTTCGTACCTCTCGCCCAATCTGCCGCTTTTAGTGCAATATTTGCGCAAGGCTCGAGAGACTCAAAAAAGCGGAATCAATATCCTTCTTTACGGTCCGCCGGGAACCGGAAAAAGTGAACTGAGTCGGGCCATCGCTCAAGACATTGGTGCTGACCTTTTTGAAGTGCCTGTTGTTGATGAAGAAGGAGACGCTGTTAGCGACCGCATGAGTTGCTTAATGTTCAATCTGTCTCAACTCAAAAACAACCCCTCGGCGATTTTGGTTTTTGACGAGGCGCAGGATTTATTTAAAAACTTCGGAGCCACCCCCTTCTTGGCGACTTTATCGGCCAAAGGCAATGAAAAACAAAATAAGGGCTTGACCAATAAAGTCTTGGAAAACAATCAAACGCCCGTTATCTGGATTACCAATTCCATCCAGGCGATGGATCCGGCCTATATTCGCCGTTTTGATTTTTGCCTTGAAGTCCCGGTGCCACCTGAAAAGCAACGTCAAAAAATCATTGAAAACAAAGCAGGCGCCTTCCTGTTACCTGCTGGAATTCATTGCATTGCTCAAAGAAACGACATTGCTCCGGCCGTGATTGACCGCACGGCCAAGGTGATCTCGACCATCTCGACTTCAAAAGAGGAAATGCAAAAGCATTTCTTCACACACTTAAATGCCAGTCTTATCTCCATGGGTATTCGCCCCGTGCAATTGAGTAGCCGACCGGATGACGAGGAGCTGTATGATCCCGCACTGAGTACAGCGGACTATGACTTAGCACAAGTGGCTCAGGGGATTTCGGAGTCACTCAGTGCCCGTCTTTGCCTTTACGGCGTTCCCGGTACTGGAAAAACGGCTTGGGCACACTATCTCGGACGTGTTCTTGGCAAGCGAGTGATCGTGAAGCGCTGCAGCGATCTTTTGGATTGTTTTGTGGGTATGACCGAGAAGAAAATTGCCGCTGCGTTTGAAGAAGCTAAAACAGAAAATGCCATTCTGGTCATGGACGAAGCTGACAGTTTTTTGCAAAAACGCTCCGGAGCAAACTATAGCTGGGAAATCACTCAAGTCAATGAAATGCTCACGCAAATTGAAAACTTTGAAGGTATTTTCGTGGCAACCACCAATGCCTTGGATGTCATGGATGACGCCTGCTTGCGTCGCTTTGATTTAAAGGTGAAGTTTGATTATCTGGATGCAAAGAAATCCAAAATTCTTTTTAAACGGTACTGTGAAAAGATTTGCCCAGAAAGCTTTATTGACGACCGTATTTTAGAAGCGGTGGGCAATTTGCGTTCTTTGACGCCCGGTGATTTTGCAACGCTTATGCACCAGTCTCGGTTTAATCCCCTTAGAACGCCTGAGGCGTTACTGAAGGGACTTGAGAAAGAATGCAAAACAAAAGAGGGGCATCATCATAAGCGTCCGATTGGATTCAACTAACACATTCTTTTTCAGTTATATAAAAGAATATGAGCTTGTCGCATCCAACGAATCTATCATTAATTTTTTGTCAGTTCGTGTCTTGAAGCTAAGTTTTTTTCTCTAAAAAGTCGTAGAATGGAGGCCTCTCGTCAAGAGAAGTAGTGCCGTTATCTCCATCGTCTAACGGTTAGGACGTGACCCTCTCAAGGTCAAAATACGAGTTCAAATCTCGTTGGAGATACCATAAACTCAAGTGTTGGGGAAGCCGTTAGCTTCCCCTTGTTGTTTCTAGCCTTTGATACAGAGTATTTGTTTGAGCTCATGGAGCGTTTTCGTTAAATCTGATTGGTTCGCCATGACGGCATCAATCGATTTGTACGCTTTCGGAATCTCATCCAAAACGCCGGCATCTTTTCGACACACCACACCTTTTGTCTGGGCTTTCAAATCATTAACCGAAAATCGTTTTTTAGCTTCAGTTCGACTCATCTTACGGCCGGCACCGTGCGAAGAGCTACAAAATGACTCTTCGTTACCCAGGCCTTCCACAATATAACTGCGAGCGCCCATGCTGCCGGGAATAATTCCCTTTTCGCCAAACCCTGCGCGAATCGCGCCTTTTCGTGTCACCCAAATCGTCTCGCCAAAATGTTCTTCTTTTGCAACATAGTTATGGTGGCAATTGACAATTTCACCTTCCAATTCTGTACTAGGTTTTAACACACGCAAAGCCTCTAGAACATCTTCAAGAATGATCTGGCGATTAGCCATCGCATAGTCCTGGGCCCAATGCGCAGCTTTCATGTACCAATCAAAATCCTTCGTGCCCTCTTTTAAAGAAGCCAAATAGATATCCGAGAGTTCCTCCCCGTTTTCTTTAGCCAATGTCTTTGCACGCGCGATAAAAAACGATGCCATGATATTGCCGATGCCGCGCGAGCCCGTGTGCAGCATAATCCACAAACGCTCTTCTTCGTCAGCCGTCAGTTCAATAAAGTGGTTGCCGCCACCCAATGTTCCAAGCTGCGCATGCCACTCTGATTTAACCATCGGATCAAGCATCGTGGGTTCATGGGCCAAGATTTCTTTTAGAGGTTCTTCAAAAGGCTCACAAGATTTCCATCGAGTGTTTTCTTTTGACCGCTGCGCAAAACCGACAGGGACTCTAGAGAGAATTTCCTGCATCAAACGCTGAAGCTTACGTTCATTAAACGTATGTTTCGTGAGATTCGTGCGCGCAGCCAGCATCCCACAACCAATGTCAACGCCCACAGCGGCCGGAATCACCGCCTCTTTTGTCGCAATAACGCTGCCAATTGTCGCTCCCATCCCGGCGTGTACGTCAGGCATCGCAGCCACATGATGGAAAACAAAGGGAAGCCTGGCAACATTTTTCAATTGATCGATGGACTTCAGATCAATGTCGCGGGTCCAAATTTTCACAGGCACTGAAGAATTTTCCGTTAGCGTCTGGGCAATCGGCATTTTCCTATCCTTAATTTCGTTACAGTACTGAAAAAATACAGTTCAGTGCTTCAGTTAACGATACACACAAGACAAGGTTTTCATAATTTTCCCATACTTCATAAAATGATGGATAATGAGTTATTTTATTTTTAAGAAAAATTTTGAACCACTAGTCATTATGAGAAAAAAGAAAAAAATGTTAATCAAAGGCATCACGCCTAAACCCAGAAATCCGATTGCTCGTGTTCTTTGTACTGATACTCGCTTTAAGACCAGAACGTTTAAGAACAAAAAGAAAACAATCGAGAAATTTGATTGGAAAAAAGAAGATTTTTAGACAACAAAGCCCGGATTTTTCATATTCCGAGCTTTGATTACGAGTAATTAGAGCTTAATAACTCGAGCAACGTCAGCTGCAAAAGCCTTGCGACCTTGAGAACTCAAAATTCCATACAAGCGCATGGCTGTCAAATTCGCCAAAACGTAGTTTCTAAAAGCATTGAACTGTGTTTCATCCGTGATCCCGTACTGCTCTTTAGCCAAGTCTTTGAGCGCTTGAACAGACCATTGGCAAGCAGATGAAGAAATGACCCAATCGTGATCGGCCAAGTGCACCACATAGCCTTCCATGCGGCGCGGCAGCGGAAGAGTCTTCTGATCGGCAGCCAGCAATCCGCTCTTTACAGGATCCACTCCTGCGATAATACTTGCGGCCTTAAGCCAGCCAACCACCAAAGCTTCGCCTTGTTTAGAAGAAGGATGCTCATGAGCGCAAGCTTGGGCCACGACCAGGCTTGGTTTAATACCGCGCTTGATGGACTCAGCCACGCTCAGTACGTGATGTTCACCGGTGCCTGCCAATGTTTGTTCAACCCGACAAGCATGATTTTTTTCCCATTGGAAGACCCAAGGTTTGTGCAGATCATGCAAAATTTCGCCGCCAACCGCATCGTCCCAGTCCAAATCGAGATTGTTGATATGGCGATAATTTTCATAAAGTGCCTGAGCGGAGACCACATTTAAAGCAGTATGAGTGGCTAATCCTCCTGGATAGGCATGATGGGAACCATAACCAGAACCCGGAGCGCTCCAAAAAGGCTGAGGCGACTGTTTTTTATTTTGAATGCGAGGGAAAATGGCTTTGGCGTCGGAGGCAATTAATTTTTCTTTTTTCAAAGAAGACAAAATGCCTGCTTCATTACCTTCTGCAATACTCGGCGCCGGGTTCTCAAGAATACTCAAAATAGAAGAACGCAAAGAAGAATTGTTAATCTTTTTTGCTACACTCACAATCGTGTCATACGCTAACTGAACCACTTCGCTATTTTTTGCCATGTCTACATCTGACATGGAAAACACTTCTTTAACACTACGACAGTTTTTGGGGCCGGCTGCAACCGCAGCCATAGGCGTCATAGCAGCAGCCGCAACGGAAACGCCAATCAATGCGCTGCCGTGAAGAAAATTTCGACGAGACAAGGTGTTCATAATGTCCTCTGTTCTTTAAAGTAACAAGGTTGCCTTGGATGGCAACCTTATTGTGCAAAGCCAGAATGACTTAGGCGTATCAATTCAATGAATTTGAAGTGACAGATCACCTCAATTGTGAACGACCGATTTTGATAGCCGGGAAAAGTGCGAAAACCGCCCCTAATCCCAACGTCACCATTCCCACTTTTACTTCATCCAAACCAACAGACGGCGTCATGGCGATTCCGGTGTCTTGCCCGATCACAATAGCTGCGATCTGAGCCAACCCATAACCACCCACCATGCCGATGATGACACCAGAAGCCACCACGGACATAATCAAAAGCCAAACAACCTGCATGACATAGCTTCTGGGCGCCCCCATTGTTCTTAATTGCAAAAATTGAGGTTTTCTTAACTCCCCGAGAATAAAACCGGTGATGAGGACCGCCAGAAGGGAGATCATGACCGAACTGGCGGCAAACCACTCAAAAGCTACCATCGCGGAATCCAGCGTGGCATAAAGTTCTACTAACACCTCTCCGGTGAATATCGCCATTAAATTAACGGACTGACCCCGTGCATCTTGAGCGGAGGCTGACGATAAAAGCTGTCGGATTTTATAGGCATCCGAAATCGAAACCGGCTTGACAGCAATGGCTGAAAAACCCGGAAGTTTTTCGAATTGTCCCTGAGTGAGCCAGGACTCAAGTTTTGGCTCTTGAAGACCGCCATCCTTTTCATGCATTGCCCAGATGGCTTCAATCGGCACTAAAACCGCCCGATCCCAAGGGGTCCCCGTTTCCGGTAAAAGGCCAACTACTTTAAAACCGCTATCGTGTTTGTGACCAACACCGGCAATTCGCCCATGGTGAGGGAAAACCGTCTGACCGATTTCCAAACCGCTATGCACCCCCGCCACGGCTTCATGCCGCGTCGCAAATACACGCCCTTGCTTAAGTTGTCGGCTTTCTCCCAAAGTGATAAAAGAGCGAGTCGTTCCCACCAAAGGGCTATCGTCCACACGGTCACCGAAAGCCAAAGGCGCACTCCACTTCACACCCTTATAACCGTTTAGCAGCGTCAGTGCAGAAGCCGGCGTCAAGGACACCATTTCATCCCTTAAATAGACCGTTGACAGTAGCAAGGAGGTCCTGCTTCCTTTAGCTCCCACCAAGATATCAAACTGTTCGGCTGCTTTCGCACTTGATGATTTAATCATCCGTTCTGTTTGACCGATGGCCGTTGCGATGGCTAACGCCAAGGCCAATATAAAAGCGAGTGAACACAGGATTTTGAAGGACTGACGGCACTCGTTTTTCAAAAAGAGCAATACTCTCATAGTCCGGGCCCCCGAATGGTTCCGTTTTCAATGGTCAACACTCGATTAAAACGCTTAAGCATCTGTGAGTCATGCGTTACAACGAGTAACGTTGCTTTTAAATCAAAGGCGGCGTTAATCAATGCCTCCATCACACGAAAAGCATTGCTGTAGTCCAAACTCGCTGTGGGCTCATCGGCCAATATTACTTTGGGCGAACTGATTAAAACACGAACCAATGCCGTGCGCTGCATTTCACCCCGCGAAAGAAGAGAGGCTTGCGTTTCAGCGGGCACTCCATACTGACGCAAAAGTTTTTCGGCCCTATCACGGTCGGCTTCCGTTATTTTTCCTCTGAAAGTAAGCGGCAACAGCGCGTTATCCAAGGCACTTAAACCACCGAACAGGCGAAAATCCTGAAAAAGAAATCCGCAATTTCTGCCTCTCCAGTCATCGCGACGGGCTTCTGAACAGTGACTCAGCAACTCATTACCCCAAGAAACAGTCCCCAGTTGAGGCGTCACAATGCCGCTGATGAGTTTTAAAAATGTGGATTTACCGCTGCCGGAAGTGCCCCTTATGCCCAAAACTTCACCGCTGGCGATTTCCAAATGCTCAATATCTAAAATCGTTCTGATCGATACGCCGTCTTTTACGTGATACTTAAGCCCTTTAACTCGGAGATCAAAAGGCCTTACGTTGCTCATTTCATAACCTCAAAGGTCGCGTCCACCAATCGAACCAAACTCACGAATCCCGTTTCCTGATCGGTTTTGGATCCCAGTTCCAACTTACCGGTCACCACAATCGGTCGATTTGGTTGGACAAATTCTTGCTTGGCACTTAAATACACCACAATGATGTTGTCGGGCCAATCTTGGTCACTGTTACAGAACGGGCAGAGACTCACCGGTTCACGCGTCATGACTAAAAAATCCGCCTCGGGTTTTAACGGCGGAGCCATAAAACCTTGAACAGACACCGTTTTGTTCGCCAAAGATTTCAATTTCGAGCTAAATTGCAGGCCCAAAATCGGATTACCCTCGTACATCTCCTCAAACCCGATTGAAGCGGTCGAAGTGGCTAAAACTAATGTTGGCCCAGAAGTTAGCGCAAACAAACAAGCCTTTAGAAAACAGCGTCTTTTCATGAATACTCCTTTATTGAAAAGACGCCGCCGATTTCCCCCGAAACCGCCGGCGCACTTTTTCAATCACAACCTTGGGATCATTAACGGCCCAATGCAAGTGCCTCGGCCATCACACGGAAAATTTCCGTTGAATTCATGAAACCACGGATTTGATCGGCGTTAGGACCTCGGGCGGTAACAACCAAATCATCAACCGTGTGAACACCTTGGCTTTCGCTGCGCGGCAGGTTGCCTTCAACAAAGTGAGCGCTGGGAACGTCCTTGTATCGTGCGTCAGCCACATACTGTCCCTTTTCGTTTTGAACGGCCGGGTTAAAGGTTGCATCCGGGAAAGAGCGGTACGTTTCATAGTAATCGGGATGAGCGCCGAAGAAGACGGCTAAACGCTTACTAGGATTGAAGTCATCCGGGAAACCGTCCTTATCCTTATCCTCGTAGTTGGGATAACCAGCATTGGCGTAGACGCCAACCTTTTCGCGCCAATCATTGCCGGGCTTATTGTCATCAACCGTACCGGCCACGGAAATGGAGTGGGTATGATCACCGGTGACGATCAAAAGGGTGTCGGGATGCTCATCGCAATACTTTTGAGCGGCTTCAACGACCTTGTCGAAAGCGATTGTGTCACCGACAGAGCGAGCCCAATCCAAGGGATGTGAATATTTGTCAACGAGACCAGCTTCGAGCATGAGGAAGAAACCGTCCTTGTTCTTTTCGAGCACTTTAACCGCGGCGTGGAAGGAATCGGTCAAATCCGGTTGATTGGGGAACTTCTTCACCGTGTTACCCTTCCATTGATGACGATCCACCCAACCGTCCATATTGCCGGTATGGAAAAGGCCGAGGAGCTTATCGCTGGCTCCAGCTTTTTCAACCAAGGCTGTACGGTCAGTAACAAGTGTGTAGCCTGCCTGCGTGAATTTTTCAATATAGTTGATATCATCTTTGCGCTTGGAACCCGCCGTCGATTTAGGCAGGAAATAGGCCGAGCCGCCACCCAGGATCACTTCAGGTTTAACGTTATAGAACATACCGACAATATCAGCCTTATCGGAACGTTTGCGGGTATGAGCAACAACAGAGGCGGGCGTTGCGTCTTCAATTTCAGCGTCGCTCACAACACCGACGGCCATCTTCGTCTTGCGGCGAATCAATTCGGCGATTGTTTCTTGTTTCGGATCGTCTTGACTTGCCTTGGTGCGGTCGGCATAAACACCCAAAGCGTTGACGCTTGACTTGTGGCCAGTCATGTAAGCGGAAGCCGTATTCGCACTATCGGCGGCGATGGTGTCAACCGAGCTCGTGCCAAGTAGGGCCATATGCGGCATATTGTCCATGGCTAGCGGAGCGTTATACATACCGTTTGTCACCCCTTTAGAAAGGATGCGGGCAGCCGTGCGATGGCCCACGGACAAACCATCGGCCAACAGCAAAATCACATTTTTAGCCTTAGGCTTGTCGCCTGTTGTGTACACATCCCAATTCACAGTTTTGGAGCTGTTGGGAGTCTTAACTGTCACGGTATACTGACCAGGATTTTTAATTTCCACGCCACGCACAATCAAAGCTGAGGCTTCAACCCCCTCCTCTTTTTCCATCCAAACTTCTTTTCCGGAAAGCGTTTGATTGAAGTTCTTGCCATTGATTTCAACGGTGACTTTATTGCGGGCTGTCACGTCATCTAGTTCAACCTTAAAATCAAAACGCGCGTTTGTCATAAAACGCGCGTGATCAACCGGGTAGATTTCGATGGCTTGTGCGTTCATGGCACACATACCTGCCAGAGCGCAAGCCACAGAGGCAACAATCTTTTTGGATTTCATCGTTAAGTCCCTTTAGAAAAATCTCACTGTAGTGAGTGGTTTGATGAATTGCCCCCAGTATAGGAAGGCTCTGTGAGCGTTCGATGACAACGATTTCTCAAAACTATGAATTTTTCTGCTCTTCAAGCCTGTTTATTCATTCTGATGTCACAGAAGAATTACTTTTTTGAGATTTGTTCAGATAGATAACATTTCATAACGCAAATCAAAGCAATGGAAATTCTCAGGGAAAGCCTGAGGGCAAGTAATGTGAGCTTTCTATAAAATTGCGCGCGAATAAAAACAATCCTCAGGAGATAAACAATGACTTTGTTGAACTGGGTTGCGGTTATTGTCGTGATTTTGACAATCGCCGCCCTGATCAAGCGTTATGAAACGCGCTTGGTCCTCTTTACAGCCGGCTTGATTCTTTGCTGCGTGTCCTTGCAGCCGATGACCGCTTTCAATGCGTTCGCAAAATCCATGACCAACGGCGGTTTGATCATGGCTATTTGCGCCTCGATGGGCTTTGCCTATGTGTCGTCCTACACTCGTTGCGACCAACACTTGGTGCACTTGCTCTCCAAGCCGATTCGTGGATTGGGCATTTTCTTGGTTCCGATCTGCACATTCGTGACGATGGTTATTAACATCGCCATTCCGTCGGCTTCCGGTTGCGCCGCCGCCGTGGGTTCCACGTTAATCCCTGTGATGCTTCGCGCCGGTATCCGTCCCGCCATGGCTGCCGCCTCTGTGATGATGGGAACGGCCGGTGGTGTGTTCTCTCCGGGTTCTGCCCACAACGCCTACATTGCCAAGATCTCCAATATGGAAATCATGGACTTGATCGCGTTACACACCCCGTATAGCCTCGTGCTCTGGGTTGTCGGTATTGTCGGTATCTTTGTGATGGCTATTATCTTTAAAGATAAGGGCGAAGCCACTGACAACATCCAAGTGAACATTGAACACAAGCAAGAAGAAATCGTTCGCCCGAACGTCATCTTCGCTTTGGTTCCGTTGCTCCCGATCGTCATTTTGGTCTTGGGTAACACGGTTGTTCCGCAAATCAAGATGGGCGTGGCTCAGGCCATGGTCTTGGGCGCCATCTTCTGCTTGCTCATCACCCGCGCCAATCCGCAAGATTTCTCCAAGACTTTCTTTAACGGCTTGGGTAAGGGCTACGGCAACATCTTGGGTATCATCATCGCCGCCGGTGTGTTCGCAGCCGGTTTGCGCGCTGCCGGTTTGATCGACACGTTCATTGCCTTGTTGCGTGAATCCAATGACATCGCCCGTTGGGGTGGTTCCTTGGGTCCGTGGTTCTTGGGCACGATTACCGGTTCCGGTGACGCCGCCACGTTCGCCTTCAACGAAGCCGTTACGCCGCATGCCGCCTCTTTCGGCATGGATATCCCGCATTTGGGTTCCTTGGCCTTCTTGTCCGGTACCTTGGGTCGTACGTCTTCTCCGATCGCCGGTGCCATGATGGTTGTGGCCGGTATCGCTATGGCTAACCCGATTGAAGTCGCCAAGCGCACGATCGTTCCGTGCTTTGTCGGCGTCATCATCTTGGCTATGATCATCGTCTAGTTCATAACCAAACTACGGTTGATTAAGGGGCAGTTCACTGCCCCTTTTCTTTAGATACAAAAAAATCGCTCTCGGAATGCAACTCCTTGAGCGATTTTTTTGGCTAATCCTTCAATCAGATGATGACTTGACCTTTATAGTGCAGCCATTTTTCTTCGATACGCTGCCCCATGTGCGTCATGGTGGTTTCCGCAATACCGATACCTGCTGCGTACATCACCTTTTCTTGTTCAGCCATACGCAGGGCTTCCTGACAGTCAAAAGCGGCAAATTCCGACACTTCTCCGTCACGGTTTTCGAATCTCACACCTTCTTTAAGACGGCCCTCGTAATTTCGAACCACTTCTCTTAAGTAACCTTCCGGTACCGGCATTTCCTGCACAAAGCGGGCCGATTCAACAACCGTAAGATCATCGGCGCTTAATCCCGCTTCCTCAAAAAGCTCACGGTAAAGGGCATGTTCGGGTTCTTCGCTTGCCTTAACGAGGCCCGCAGCCAAACTGTCCCAAAGACCACCGCCGATCACTTTGCCCGGACGGCGGCGAGCCAATACCGTACGACCCTCTTTATCGTAGGCCGTAAGGCGGATAGACGTTGTCATCAACCCCAACTTTCTGCAAAGAAGGCGAGGCGCTTGGCAAAACACGCCGTCGTAAACCGTTGCGCGAACATCGACGAGTTCACCGACATCTTCAGGCAGCTCACCCAATTCAGCCAAAATTCTGGCCGCTTTTTGCATGGCCGCCGTGCGTGCCGTAACCGATGAGCAATTTTCATCGGTCAAATAGAGGCTATCCATCAAACGAAAGTCACTTGTTGCTCCGGCAAGCTTCATCGCAAGCGTTTTTTTCACGCAACCGATAATTTCCTTACCGGCACGGAAACGCACATAGTCCGACGGAACAGGCTGCGTTACCCTCGCCTTCAATACCTCATAGGTCGCATATACCGATTGAGCAGTGACTTCACTCATTTTCAAGCCTCCTATTTTTGCTCACTCTTAGGCTTCAGGACGCATATGCGGGAAGAGCAACACGTCACGGATACTGGCAGCATCCGTCAAAAGCATCACAAAGCGGTCAATACCGATACCGCAGCCGCCAGTCGGGGGAAGACCGAATTCCAACGCGCGGATGTAGTCGGCATCGTAATACATGGCTTCATCATCGCCGTGAGCCTTAGCATCGGCCTGAGCCTTAAAGCGGGCGGCTTGGTCTTCCGGGTCATTCAATTCAGAGAAGCCGTTAGCGGTTTCACGACCGGCGATATAAAGCTCAAAGCGTTCCGTGAGTTCAGGATTGGTATCCGATGCACGAGCCAAGGGCGAAATTTCGACCGGGTAGTCAACGATAAAGGTCGGATCGATGAGCTTGGATTCAGCCACGGCTTCAAACAAAGCCATTTCCAGGGCACCGCGGCCCACGTAATCGGGTTGCGGTTCGCCCAAACGCTTCAATTCACTGCGCAGGAATGCTTCGTCGTCAATCTTGTCATCGGTGTATTGGGGAGCATACTTTTGAATAGCCTGACGCGGGGTCAAGCGATCAAAGGGCTTGCCCAAATCAATATCGTGGCCTTGATAGTGAACCATCGTCGAACCGTTGACTTCCTGAGCGACATGACGCAAGATCGATTCTGTGAAATCCATCTGATCCTTGTACGTCCAATACGTCGCATAGAATTCCATCATCGTGAATTCAGGATTGTGACGAATGGACAAACCTTCGTTGCGGAAGTTGCGGTTTAATTCAAAGACGCGTTCAAAGCCGCCGACCACGAGACGCTTCAAATAAAGTTCCGGCGCAATGCGCAAGTACATGTCCATATCGAGCGCGTTGTGGTGCGTGATGAAGGGCTTGGCATTGGCGCCACCCGGAATCGGGTGCAACATCGGCGTTTCCACTTCCATGAAGCGGTTAGCCAACATATAGTTGCGGATGCAGGCAATGATCTTGCTGCGCTTGATAAAGCGAGCGCGGCTATCTTCATTCATGATGAGATCAAGATAGCGCTGACGGTAGCAGATTTCCTGGTCAGACAAACCACGGAACTTTTCAGCTAGCGGACGAACGGCTTTGCTCATCAAACGAACCTTATGGACTCGAACAGAGAGTTCACCGCGCTTAGTCTTAAAGACCGTGCCTTCAGCAGCCACGATATCACCGATATCCATGGTCTTGAATTCGTCATAGGCTTCTTGGCCTACTTCAGAGGGCGAAAGGAAGTACTGCATCGTGCCCGTGCAATCACGAACCGTAGCAAAGGCGGCCTTACCCATCACACGCTTGAGCATCATACGGCCGGAAACCGCCACTTGATGGGCTTCGGCTTCGAGTTCCTCGGCGCTCTTTTCGCCGTAAGCCGCACGGATATCACCGAACAAATCCTTTCTGACAAAGTCATTGGGATAAGCGTGACCCGTTTCACGCCATTTGGCGACCTTAGCGCGGCGCTCTGCGATGATATGGTTTTCATCTTCGGCCGCAACAGCGGCTTCCTGAACCTTGTTTTCTGCCATTTTTTTGTCCTTTTTACTTTCGCGCCTAGCTTAGACGCCTTGCTTGAGGCTAGCCTCAATAAATTGATCAAGATCGCCGTCCAACACAGCCTGCGTGTTGCCGGTTTCCACATTGGTTCTTAAATCTTTCACTCGTGACTGATCGAGCACATAGGAGCGAATCTGGTGTCCCCAGGCGATATCGCTCTTGGCATCTTCGGTCTGCTGCTGCACCTCACGACGCTTGCGCATTTCCGCTTCATAGAGCTTTGCCTTCAATTGACTCATGGCCTGCTCTTTGTTGCGGTGTTGGCTTCGGTCATTTTGACACACCGTCACAATGCCTGTCGGGATATGCGTGATGCGAACAGCCGATTCGGTCTTTTGAATATGCTGACCGCCGGCGCCGGAGGCGCGGAAAACGTCCACGCGCAAATCGGCCGGATTGATTTCCACTTCAAAACTATCGTCGATTTCAGGATAAACGTAGACGCTCGCAAAAGAGGTGTGACGACGAGCATTGGCATCAAAGGGGCTTTTTCTCACCAAACGATGCACACCCGTTTCCGTGCGAAGCATCCCGTAAGCGTAATCACCCTGAATATAAATCGTGCAGCCCTTGATACCAGCCACTTCACCTTCGGTTTCTTCCTGCAATTCAACCGTAAAGCCTTTTCGCTCACCGTAGTGCAGGTACATGCGCTCGAGCATGCTCGCCCAATCTTGAGCTTCGGTGCCGCCGGCGCCCGCCTGAATTTCCAAATAGCAGTTGGCAGAATCCATCGGCTGATTAAACATCCGCTGGAATTCCAATTTTTCAACAGATTTTTCTAACTCGAAAACGTCTCCGCCCACCGCTTCAACGGTCGGATAATCTTCTTCGGCCATGGATAACTCGAAGAGTTCGGCCGCGTCATTGACACCGGCTGTAAGCGTTTTGAAAGCGCCCACCGTGTCATCGAGACGTTTTTTTTCTTTACTGACTTTTTGCGCGTTTTCCGGATTGTCCCAAAGCGCGGGATTTTCCATTTCGCGATTGACTTCTTCTAACCGGCGTTCCTGTCGGTCGATGTCAAAGATACCCCCTCAGCTCAACCAATCGAGCTGTGAGGTCAGAGATCTTGGCCTCAATTTGGTTTATACGCTCAGCGTCCATATTTCCCTTGAAGAAATAAAAGTGTTGAAATGTTTGATTATAAAGAAATTACAGGTTCTTTGAACGTAGGATTAAGCGCTTTGAGCCCATTAACCCAACGAATGCATCCAAGCTTCCATCGAGCTCGAAGCATTTGGGCGCGCTCGTAGAGTTCATCAACGGTGGTCTCAAGCTTGTCACCAGCAAAAGCCAATACCACCCGATTGCCCTCGTCAATTTCCGGCATAACGAGTGTACGGCCGGCGAAAGCTTCGTTAATGGCTTCAAAACTTTTATCAAAACGACTGCCGAAAAGATTAAAACTGGCAACCGATCCTTTTTTATTCATCGCACGGCGACACAAACGGTAAAAGTCCACGTCATCGTAAACCGGTCCACGCGCTTGTTCGTCATAAATATCCACCTGCAGCCAGTCACAAGGATTAAAGTCCTTACGGGCCGCGATGAATTCTTTCGCATCGGCCAAATGAATGTCGAGCCGATCATCGGGCATCGGACATTTAAACCATTGCTGAGCACTCATCACGACATTGGGTGAAATCTCCGCCACATCAATCCGAGCCTTCGTGTATTTCCAACAAAATTTGGTAAGCGACGCTGCCCCCAAGCCCAATTGAACAATCTGACCTGGTTCTGGGTAGAAAAGCCCGCAGGCCATCATTTGTCTCGGGTATTCCAATACTAATTCAAAAGGTCGGCCGACTTTCATGGCGCCCTGAATCCAAGGCGAACCAAAATGCAGGTAACGAAAGCCTTCCTCTTCGGAGAAAAAGAGATTGGGACAGGGATCGGTGTCGTGACGGTGTTTTTTCATGGCAAGGCAGATAAAAATTTTTGCATTATTTTAGCGCCGAACGCCTAATTTACAGGCAGTTCATAGCATAACGATAAGAAAATAATTTTGATTTTTCTCATCAATTTTTACCGACTGCCCCCAATAGAATCAATGCCCTTTGTATAACCTCCCACTAAATGAAAGGATAAGAAGTGGCTACTATCCAAAACCACCTCCTCTCTTTTAGCGTGCTGGCTCTTCTCAATGCTCACCTACCGGCGAGTCTTGCTCACACGCACCTCAATCTTTCTTCCAAACAACTGACAATCCACGACTTCACCGACTACGACGGCGTTTTTGTCTATAAAGACATTGAAGGCGATGCAACCCTTGCAACCGATGGAATCGTCTGGCTTGAATATGAAAGCCCTTCCGAAATGAGTCCTGCCCAGGACGATGAATGGATAGAAACTGTCTTTTTTCGCCAAAGCGGCGGCAAACTCAATTCGGGGAATTCATTGTCCATTGAGCTTAAAGCTCAAAATGTTCAATCAGCCGTTGGCATGGAAAGTAATTTTATTGACGGCTTTATTGCCCAAAATTCCCACCATTTAAACCTCTCCCTTAACGCTTCCTCGACAACACAAACGCTGGAAAATGCCGTGACTTGGGCTATTAACGATAGTGTTCTAACAAATGAGCAATTGCCTGAAGTCATTGACATCAAACTGCAAACTCAAGGACTGGCTGATGATGCGATCGCCAATGCCCTGCAAGTGTCAGAGTCGACCGTGAACTACAAAGGAACGTTGCGATTATCCGCCCAAGATCTCGATCAAAATGACCGTGTCTATGCGTTAAGACTTTATGGCAGTCAATTTCATTTTGAAAGTCTGGGAAACTCTGTCATCAAAGGCGATGTACGACTAAACCAAAACTCAAAACTTTACCTTCACCTATCTCATGCGAGCGACCTTTTTGAAGGACGCATCGTCAACTCCGCTTACGAAAGCACTCAGTCTCATATTGTGCTTTCTTCATCGGCTAAATGGATCACGCATGGTGATAACGCTCTTAACCGGTTTGACTGGAAAAAAGACGGCATCCTCGACTTAACCCATGCGCAAGACACTGTTCGGATCAATAACCATAACCTCAATAGCGACTGCACCTCAACCACTCAGATTGAGGACGGTGCTATTTTGCGTGTGAATATCCGAGATTCCGACATTGGCTCCAATCACTATAAACTCGCGTTAGGCGAAGTCTCCCCTATTACTTCTGACGGCTCTCGCGTTTTCGTCGAAATCATTGATTCACGAACCGATAAAACGACCGATGAAATCAATGTGGGGTTGATTTCCGTTGAAAATGTTGACGACAGTCACAGTAAGTTTTTTGCCGAAGCTCTGCCCTCTTATTACGAAACGGCGCTCGGCTCCTTTAAAACTCAAGGAGCGATCGGCACAGACGGACGTGACGGTTTTGTGATCACCTCCATGGTGACAGATCGCATTGGCGCATCCGGCCTCGTAAAAAATATTCTGGATTTCACCTCGGGCGCAACCGTTGCCCATGAGCAAAACGCCGATCGGGTTTTCTCCGCCGTCAGCGATCGTCTCTCACAAAGCCAAAATCGAGGTCTCTGGACAGATGTCAGAATTCAGGAGACCGAACTTAATCTTGACCACCGCTCTCGCTCTCATCGCATTGACACAAAGGCCTTAACCCTTGGCTATGACCGAAATGTCAAACTGCCGGTTATGAACGAAGGAATCGCCGGTCTTTGGCTCTCACACAGCCAAACCGATTCCGATTTAGAGGCGGCAAGTGGAGAAATTAATGAAACCGCTTTCGGTTTTTATCTTCACGGTATTACAGAGGACAATTACCGATTAATCCTTCTGGGGCATTATGGGGTTGGGGACCATTCGATCACGTCCGACGGTGTTTTTGGCACGGATCTAATCCGAAAACGCTCCCACTTTAAAGAGGATGCCCAAACCTATGGCGTTGGACTTTATTTCGGATTCGTTCATCCGGAACTCTCCAATGAATGGTTTTTTGAACCGTTTGTAAGCGGCTACACCTATTGGATAAAAAGAGATCCCACCAACACATTTGAAGGCGTCTCTTTTCAAACAGAAAAGGAGCATCAATCCATCACGAAGATTGGTGTCACGGCCGGCCACCGGATAACAGGCAGCGCTCCCCTTTCGCTTTACGCCCAAGCTGCTTGGGTTCACCGCTTCGGTCAATCCATGACCCTTGAAGGACAAGAAAATGGCAATGCTGAAACCTTCAAGACGGAGAATCTGCAGGAGTCCTGGGGGTATCTGAAACTTTCCAGTCAATGGCAAATAGACCGACAGTTCGCCATCGGCGCACAGGCTTCAGCGTTTGCTTCAAAGGTAGTCAAACCAAAGTACGAAATCGGAATTAACGGCAGTTACCTGTTCTAGAGACAATTCAGGGGGCCGAAGCCCCCTGATAGTTTCGTTAAAAGAGTGTTTCGGATGGCTCTTGCGGAGTATCCTGACTATCCTCAGTCTGAGCTTCTTTCTTTGGTAAAGGTTTCAAATCCGTGGCTTTCCAGCGGATATCCAACTGTTTACCCTTTCTGGCTCGGTGACCCATGTGGTACTCAAGCACGACCTTTTTCACCGCGTATTCTCTTTCCTTACCCCCGCGGCCGATTCCGGTGACGAGCACACCCTCTGCATCAATGGGTTTAGCCAAAAGAAGCGTTTCTGTCAGATTAAGATCCATGAGAACAACGCCCTTGCCGCCGCCCGGAAGCGTTCTTACTTCATTCATGTCATAAATGAGCAGTCGGCCTTCTTCAGACAAGCAAGCCAGGAGTGTTTGACCGTTGGCAACCACCTGAGGCGGCAGGATCTTCACGCCTTTTTCGGGTGCCTTGATGAAGTTCTTACCGGCACGAACTCGAGCAAAGAGGTCTTTAAACTGACAAATAAAGCCCATCCCTTCACTGGTAGCCATCACCACACGATCGTCAGGTTTAGCCACGCAGTAACCGATGATGTTTGTTCCTTTTTCAAGATCAATGAAACTGTTAACCGGCAGACCGTCACCTCGAGCGCTCGGCAAATCTGAAACCGCTATGGTGTAAACGCGGCCGTTGTCGGCCACCGCCACCATTTGATCGGTTGTGCGGCACTCGAACGCCACTCCAAAAGCGTCACCCATCTTATAAGTCATCACCGTCGCGTCATGGCCATGACCGGTGCGCGAGCGGACAAAGCCCTTTTGACTGATGACCACTGTCACGGGTTCATCCAACACCGACTGGCCCATTTCCGCACGAGCGGCCTCTTCGACCAAGGTACGACGCTCATCGCCATATTCAGCGGCATCCTGAGCGATTTCCTTGGCAATGAGGTTATTCATGAGTTTTTCGGAACCAAGCAGTCTTTCAAGTGAACTCTTAGTCTTATTGAGTTCTGCCAATTCGGCTTCAATCTTGATACCCACCAACCGAGCCAATTGGCGCAGGCGAATTTCCAAAATGTCTTCGACTTGAATTTCGCTTAACGGGAAACGCGCCATCAAGGCTTCTTTGGGATCATCGGCTTCACGAATAATTGCAATCACTTCATCCAAATTCAGGTACACCAAATGACGGCCTTCTAAAATATGGATGCGTTCAACGGTCTTCGTGAGTCTAAACTGCGTGCGCCGACGGACCGTTTGCACGCGGAAAGCCAACCATTCGTTAAGAATGTCGATAAGAGCCTTCTGACGCGGCTTACCGTCTGAGCCCACCATGACAAGATTGATGGAAACGTTGCTCTCAAGACTTGTCTGAGCCAAAAGGGCGTTCACAAACTCATCGCGGTCCACGTTCTTGGTTTTCGGTTCAAACACAAGTCGCGTGGGGGTTTCCTTGTCACTTTCATCACGAACAGTATCCAAAAGCGCCAACATGGCGGCTTTAGCCTGCTGCTGTTCGGCAGACAAAGTCTTTTTACCGGGCCTGACCTTCGGATTGGTGATTTCGCCCACTTCATTTAACACGCGTTGAGCAGATGTATTGGGCGGCAACTCCGTCACAATTAAACGCCAGTGACCGCGTTGCATTTCTTCAAACGTGTAACGTGCGCGAACCTTCAGTGTGCCGCGTCCGGTCCGGTACGCATCTCGAATATCGTCCTTTTTGCTGATAATTTGTCCGCCCATCGGAAAGTCCGGTGCGGGCAATACCGTCATGACATCATCGAGCGTTGCCTCGGGCTTATCCAAAAGCATCAGACAGGCTGCGGCCACTTCCTTGATATTGTGCGGCGGAATTTCCGTGGCCATACCGACGGCAATACCGCTTGATCCATTCAAAAGCACAAAAGGCAAGCGCGCAGGCAGCATTTGCGGCTCTTGGAAGGCACCATCGTAGTTGGGCATAAAGTCCACCGTGCCCTCGTCAATTTCGTCGAGAAGCAGACGGGAAATCTTGGTCAGACGAGCTTCGGTGTAACGCATAGCCGCCGCGCCGTCTCCATCTCGGCTGCCGAAATTACCCTGGCCCAACACCAAGGGATAGCGCATATTAAAGTCCTGCGCCATGCGAACCATGGCGTCATAAGCAGCGGTATCGCCGTGCGGGTGGAATTTACCTAACACATCACCCACCACACGGGCACTCTTTACCGTTTTGGCTTCCGCGCGCCCCAACCCCATCTCATGCATGGCATAAAGAATGCGGCGCTGCACGGGCTTTTGACCGTCACCGATGGCAGGCAACGCACGACCCTTCACCACCGACATGGCGTACTCGAGATAGGCGTGGCTTGCAAAGTGGGCAAGCGTCAACTGCTCACCATCGTCACCTGAGAGCACCGGGCGGGCTTCAAGGGGTACTGGCGTTTCCTCGGGCTCGTTTTCTTGCTCTTTGTCTTCGAGATCCTCAGCTTTTTCTGCTTGAAGAGATTCAACTGAAGATTTTTCCGAAGACAATTCTTCGCCGCTCACACCCTCGTCCTTTTCCTCAGTCACAACAACGTCTTCGGCGGGTTCCTCTGTGACTGACTCCTGCGCTTTTTGTTCTTCGTTTTGCTCAACGTTTTCTTCGCCGAAAAGATCAGCCGAAAACAAATCATCGGTATGCTTATTGCTCACGTCCGATCTCCTTAAATATCCACTTCAACCTGATCACCGTTGTTTTCCATCCATGCTCGGCGCATCGCGGCTTCCGAACGGCCCATCAACATATCAAACATTTCCCGGCTTTCCGACAATGTCATGTCTCCAAACGTCACCGGCATTAATCGGCGGGTTTCGGGATTTAAGGTCGTTTCCCAGAGCTGTTTATCGCTCATTTCCCCCAAACCCTTAAAGCGTGACACGGACACTTTTTCCATGTTGACTTTCTCTTTTTCGAGTTTTTTACGCTCAACGGCAAGTTCTCTTTCGTCCAGACAGTAAATGGTTCTGGCGGGCTTTCTTCCCGTTTTCGGCACATCCATACGGAATAGCGGCGGTCTGGCCACAAAAATGTGACCTTTTTTGATCAACGCCGGGAAGTGACGGAAAAAGAGCGTCAAAAGCAACACTTGAATGTGAGAGCCGTCCACATCGGCATCGGCCATAATGCAGATCTTGCCGTAACGAAGTTCGGACAAATCAGGCTCTTCATCAGGGCCATGCGGGTCGACGCCGATTGCCACCGAAATATCGTGAATTTCATTATTGGCAAAAATACGGTCACGATCCACTTCCCAAGTATTTAAAACCTTGCCTCGTAGCGGCAAAATCGCTTGAAAGTCTTTGTTGCGGCCTTTTTTAGCAGAACCACCGGCGGAGTCACCTTCGACTAAGAAAAGTTCATTTTTACTGATATCTTCACTTTCGCAATCAGTGAGCTTACCGGGCAAAACGGCCACGCTTGAGCCTTTGCGTTTTGTGACCTTTTTAGCTGAATTTTGTCGGGCTTGAGCTTGCTTAATGACGAGTTCGGCTAATTTTTTGCCCTCTTCCACGTGACCATTGAGCCAGAACTCAAATTGAGCACGCACAAAATTACTCACCAAACGCAGCGCATCACGGTTATTCAAACGCTCTTTCGTTTGACCTTGGAATTGAGGATCGAGTACCTTGGCACTTAAAATGGCGCTCGCCCTGGCAAAGACGTCTTCTGTCAAAAGCTTGACATTTTTCTGCATCAGACCGTGCGCTTCAATAAACGCTTTAATTGCCAGATACAGTCCCTCGCGCAAACCCGATTCATGTGTGCCGCCGGCGGGCGTCGGAATCAGGTTCACGTAGCTTTCGCGAACGGGAACTCCCTCTTCCTGCCAGGCAACCACCCAGCTCGCGCCTTCCCCCACGGCAAAACCCATGGATTCATCCTCCGCATAACCGCTGGATTCAAAAGGAGGAATCATGGGCTCGGCGGTCATTTCTGATAAAAGGTACTCTCTGAGTCCGCCGTCAAACTTCCAAGTCTGCGTTGTTTGATTCTTTTCATTATTAAAGACCACTTCGCAGCCCGGCATCAAAACCGCCTTGGAACGCAAAAGTCGCACCAACTGCTCCACCGGAATATTGGGGCTGTCAAAGTATTTTGGGTCAGGCCACACATGCACGCATGTGCCGGTAGAAGATTTCGGTCTCGGACTCTTTTGGCTTGTCAACGGTTCGATCACGTCTCCATCGGCAAAAACAATGCGGTGCTCTTTTCCCTCGCGCCACACTGTCACTTCAAGTCGTTTTGACAACGCGTTGGTGACGGAAACGCCAACGCCGTGCAAACCGCCCGCAAACGAATACGCGCCTCCGGAATCCTTTTCAAATTTGCCGCCCGCATGCAGTTGTGTGAAAACAAGCTGCACCGCGGGCACTCCCTCTTCTTTATGAATGCCCACCGGAATACCGCGGCCGTCGTCAATCACGGTCACAGAGCCGTCCGCGTGCAGAGTCACTTCAATTCGGGAAGCGCCGCCGGCTAAAACTTCGTCACTGGAGTTATCGATAACTTCCTGAATAATGTGCAAGGGGTTATCGGTTAACGTGTACATGCCCGGACGCTGTTTGACCGGCTCAAGACCTTTTAAAACTTTAATACTGGATTCACCGTATTCAGAACGTTTAGTAGCCATTGAAAATCAATCCAAGAACCTAAAGACAACAAATTTGCACTCAAAGATTTGCCAGATGCTGACACTAAAAGTCGTTTCAAAGAACAACTGAGAATTTATTCCCCGAAATCTTTCCGCAAGTTCGCTATTTTACTGATAATTTTTAGCGGTTAGCTTGCCATTTCAGCAAGAAGCCACCATAAAAGCAAAGAGCCTCGCCAGCTTGTCAGCAGCGAGGCTCCTATGTTCAAGTCTTAAGAATTTCAAATAACCGAGGCCAGGAAATTGGCGACCCCGCCGGGACTCGAACCCAGAATTACAGCTTAGGAGGCTATCGTGATATCCTGTTTCACCATGGGGTCATTATCTTCTTGAGTTGGCTAATTTTATAGGATTTCACACACAAAATGATGCAGAGGTAGAGTTAATAAACAGAAATTTTAAATCTTTTGAAACTCAGACTTAATATCTGGCGCGATAACGCTTTTTAAATCCTCGACTTTGGATTTCTCCCAAGCGCATCACGATAGCCGTAGGGGTGCGCTTAAGTTTAAAAGCAATTTCATTGGTACTCTTGCCTTCTTCATAGAGCTTCAGTAAAAATCTCTCTTCGCCCAATGTCCAAGGCTTCATTCGGTTAGCATACAAATTGACTTTTGGTTTAGTTGTTTTCTTTGGATGTAAAAATTCATCGATAAACACTGAGGGTGTTGATTTGTGATAAAGCACATAGGTTTTGACTTTAGCCCGCGTAATTGCAACATAAAAAATCCTACGCTCTTCAGCATAAGGATATTTATCGGATTTAGTCAGAACATAATTCAGTATCCAATCATCACTGAGAAGCGACGGAAAACCGTATCTGTCCTTGTTGCATTGAAGAACAATTACGTAATCCGCTTCTAAACCCTTTGACTTATGAATGGTCAAAAATTCTATTTTTCTTCCGTTGATTAAGTAGTAAAAGCGCCCACCTTCTTTGATTGACTTAAAATGCAATGACAAGTGGTAATCGTCAAATGAATAGCGCCCTAACAAAAATAGAGATTGATTTGCAGGAACCTTGCTAACCAATTCTTCGATAAGATCCCGATAAGTGAATTTATCGTAAGATTGAAATACTAACTGCGTGTTTACGTTTGCGTTAAAAGGATGAATTGCCTTTTTGATCTGCGCTTGATTTCTCTGAATAAATTCGGAGGATAAACTAACTAATGGTTCTCCAAATCGATAGGTTGTTTCGATTTTGTCGATTTCTGTAGGACCAAAATAATCGGAAAATTGATTAAATAACGACATATCGCTGCCAGAGAAGCGGTAGATCGATTGCCAATCATCACCGACACAGAAAAGTTTTGCTGGCACTGAACTTGATCGAAGTGCATTCAAAAATTGATAGCGGTCTACCGAAATATCTTGGAATTCATCCACTATGATGTAGTCGTATTGAACAGGATGAGAAGCGTTGCAAATATCGGTAGCTTTCAAAATAACATCAGTAAAGTCGATCTCATTCTTACTTTGTAATGCTTTAGTGTAGCGTTCATATACTGGCTTAAAAATGTATTTAATGGCAAAAAGGCTTTGGGTGTCATGAGCCTTTTTTACTTCGTTTATGACTTCGTCAAGCGTTTTACAACTCGTTTTCAATAGTGTGATAAAACTGATTACCAATCGAATAAAAGTCTTTTCTTCAATGCTGTCTCTGGGTAAAAATAGTTCATAGAGTTGCTCTTCACCTTTTTCTTCAATGGGGACACCAGCATTTTGCAACAGCTGCTTGAGTTTATTTTTGATGTCGCTATAGAGAAAGTCTGCGCTTGAGGTGGTCAGCAAAACCGTGTGGAATTTTTCATGAAGTGCCCTTTTCCAAGTAATGCCATCATTGTACTTTCGGTTGGCCTCTTCATAAGAAATTCCCTTGTCTCTTGCGAACCAAACAGGAACGAGACCTTTTTCATTTATGCCAAAATGCTCCAAATAGATGCGTTTTATTTGCCCCTCTTTTTCAAAATAAATGGAAAAGTCCGGTCTATACTGTGAATGCATCTCATCAGCAACCTGATGCTCATAAGGTTCCTCATATCGGAATTTCACACTAAGTAAAGATAGTGCGAGACAGATTTTTCGCTCCTGTTCGCTTCTAACATAAATAACGTTTCCATCCATATCAGGAAAATCTGCTTTTAACCGATCTTGTTTAAGTTCGGATAAGCGTTGTCGATATTCCCGTTCCTTTTTCTCGTTATCTGTTAACAAACTCTGTCTATCGATTAAATACTCAACAACATGACGTTTAAAATCTCGTTCGTTTAGAAGTTCGTGATAAAGTTTTAGAAAAACAGCATCCGTTTTATCGCAAATAGATGGCTTTTGTCCTGTGGCTTTGCCAATCAAATCCATCGCCAGCTTGTGAAAAGTGTAACCTTTGAGACCAGCCACCCCCAACCTTTCGGTCAACTCGGCTGCAGCCTTGTTGGTATAGCTAATTAGAAGGATTCTTTCGGGGGGTATCTTTTTAACTTCAGTAAGGTATTTGACTTTTCCAACGATAGAGGAGGTTTTTCCGCTACCAGCGCTACTTACAACCAAACAATTGTTTTCTTCGGAGACAATTGCACGACGCTGTTGTTCATCGAGTGGATACTTCAAACAATGGTCGAAGAAGTCCTTGTTTGTAGCCAGAATTGCTTGGATGAAAGTCTCGTTATGTGTCCTAACCAAAGAATGTAGCCGATCAAAATCCGCTAAAAAATTAGTGATAACTTTTGGTTTTTTTAGAGAGAAAAATTCTAAGCGACGTTGAAGAACTTTTGCTTCAGAGGCAATGGTAGCGTAATGATCAATAAATCTTTTTTCATCATTCGCTCTAATAAATTGATTATAAAAGCTTTTTTCCAAATCGGACTCTAAACTGATAAACGCATTTCTGTTTTTAGACTGATCATCGCAAAAAAGAGTCTGTGCGCCAATACGATCACAAAAGATTTTGGCTTGAGCGGCTAACCAAAAACGTATCAGTACTATGACGGCGAGCACAATAGCGATACCGATTACCCAATAAAGTTCAGCTTCAGACATAGTTGTAATAGAATCGCTCGGTGAGTTCACTTGCCAAAATGGCATCAAGTTTCATCTTATCAAAAATCACTTATATCAAATTGAATCTAAACCCTCTATTTTCATGAGTTTGATCCTCCACAACTAATTTTTGGACGGGACCCAAATAACTCAGGACAGCTAAATCCGTAGGCGAAGACTGTCTTCAAGGATCCCTTGCCAGCATTGTCGTCGTCCTCGAAAAATGAAGGCCTTATTCCTCCCTAGGAAAATAGAGTTGGTTCGCCTGACCTATCTTCATAGTAATACAGCCTGTAGCGTGGCCAGAGCCCATGGGTCAGAAAAATAATCAAGCCATAATCAATACCAAACAGGGTTACCAGGTAGCTAAGCAACGTAGCCTACTGTTAACCCATAAACTCTTATTACTCTAATACACAACTGACACACGAGGTGAATCAATCTAATTACGGTGGTGCCCCAATGTGCTGGAGTTTAAATATTTCAACGGTAAATATGTGTCAATTACGTTTGTTCTAGACTGCTGTGATAAAAAAGTGATTTTCTTTGTTGTCAAGAAGGAAAGAAGCTTGCCCGCTTGGATGGTTCAAGAGCATGTTCTGCCAACTGTCAATCGGCGGTCTGCCTCGGTTAATCCGCTACCGACCCACTTACAGCTTTTGACAGACAATGACTCTGCTTATACCGGTCAAAAAACAAGCCGTTATTGGAAACACTTGGTATTGAGGATTGCAAAACCTCCCTAAGCTGCCCGCAGTCCAATGGAATGGCTTAACCTCTTTAAGCGAGACTATCCTCCGTTTATCGACATTGAGAATAACCAAACGGATCGAAGTTACTTACCGGAGATTATTTAGCGGTTCAACGAAGAACATCCCCATTCGTCTCTTAGCTACTTATCACCAATAGAATTTAGAAAAAAGTTAGGTTTAGTGGCGTCCGAAACATAACGTGATGATCTAATTCGTTTAATTCCAATGCCTGGATTACATCATAAATTTAATGAATAATGACAAAGACTGTCATCAATGAATCACCTGAAAACAATGGTCCTAAGGCTCAAAATGGCATTGATGACAATCTTGTGAAATTTTTGGTTTTTACTCCGTCATGTCAAGTCGGTGAATCTCCAGTGAAGGTAAATTCTTAACTATTTTAATT
>UMJG01010279.1_pt1 | contig 61937 bp, 60 predicted proteins | sample 1965981 | NCBI WGS metagenome assembly UMJG01 (sample SAMEA4836144, study PRJEB28245) | human gut metagenome | biome: gut microbiome; material: fecal sample | place: Denmark | collected 2008 | reverse complement strand
CATCATATTTGGTGTGGTATCTTTAACTATGGGAAACTCCATTCTCCCATTTTGATACAGTCTGTCTTACTACGTTCAGTTTAATTGCAAGTTCTTCTTGTGATAGTCCTTTTGACTTTCTAATTCTTTTAAGATTATTACTTAACATAATCTTTTCCTCCTTGATTTTGATAATTCAACTCTACATTCAAAAGAGCCATTGCCACAAGCAACACATATTAACATCCGCTTATTTACGGACTTTTCGCAGACAAATTCCGATTTCACGACATCATTTCTAATACAGATTATACTATATTTTTTTAATTCAGTCCACGCATTATGCCTAACAGGTATAGATACCTGATGCAAAAATAATATTTAATTATCCTCATCTCTTATTTTTGCGACCATCAAAACTCTCCGATACTGTCGCATTTTTTCTGCTCCTACCAGTGTAAAGTATCGTTTTACATCCTGATCAGTCAAACCTTCTTCAACGCCTTTTATAATCTCTTCCTGTTCTTCTGGTGATAGCTCACTAGAATATCGTCTAAAGCAATCAATAATGTCTCCTGATAAGTCCCATTGTTCTCTATTGGAATCTACAGAAACTATAGATGGATCAGAACTGCTCCATGTAGCCCCAGTATTCGATAATTTACACTTAAAACGGCATAACTCGTTATGAACTTTACCAAATATTACTGGATGCTGCCATACAGCCGGATGTACTTTTCTTACCTCACTTTTTTTAATCACATCATAAGTATTTTTGGTGTTAAACAATTTTCATTAGCATTAATAATTAAATAAGTATCCTCTGGATTAATAAACAAATCCATTTGAGTACAAATGGTTTTTCCACTATTTACATAGACTTTATAATTTGTGTTATCATGTGCTGTTCTATTGCTCACAAAACAATAAGTCACATTACAAAAATATCCCCTATTTAATTCTCTTGGTACAATTTTAGGCATATCTGTTGCAACTATTCCTACCCTTGAAGTTATGTCATCATCTTGATATGAATAACTTCCTATTTTTTTATATGATTTAATACTTTTTGTGTTCCATTCCTATTCTCTTTCCATAAATTATCATCATACATATCATAGCCATTTATATTATCTATTTCCATAGCATCTTTACTTATGTATTTATTATTGTAAATATCAGGATTGCTTGCTGATGCATCTCCTCCCTGTACCTGCAATGCTATGTCCATTGCTGCTTCTGTAAAATTTGCATCCATTTTTAAATCTGACAATCCATTACTTCTTCTCTGCTTATTAATCTCCTGAAGAACTTGCTCCGCCATCCCATAGAATTTTTTTACATCAACTTTTGCCTTTACCGTTGCGGCATTGGCATGGATTGTTCCTAACCACAGCAAACTCACAAAAGCAAGTAATGTCAGTAACAAATGTCCTCTCTTCATCGTTTTTTCTCTCATAACTTTCTCCTGTTCTTCGTGCCGAAATTCGGTACATTTTATAAGTAAATTTATCAGAGATCTTCGATATATGTATACATCATATCAATCCATCTCCAACTGTTATATTTGATTTTAATATATCATAATTCTTTTACTATTCCAGTATCCCCGTCAGCTTTTTTCATTTTTATGCGTGCTGAATTTCGGCACATTCTAAACTCTTTGGAAACTGTGCTTTCCATATATCATATTCATCCTGTACTTCAGATACCAGAGGTACATACTCCACTCTAAATTTACTCTCATTATATCCGGCAACTTTATTACAGCTTTCTAAAAAACTGGCATATTCCCTTGCCTCTATTTCTTTTACAAAACCAGCCTTTAGCTCTTTTTTTCCGTTACATTTCTCATAAACCTTCCACTCAAATTCTCCTGTTGCATTTCCTTTATTCCTTGTATATTCTTCTTTTTTAGACGCCCATAACTCAAGATATACCATCAGTTTCCTTATAGCTGTATTATTACTATCAAAAGTTAGAAGAATCTCATCTCTTGTCTTTGTTATTTCCAATCCATATTTTTCTTCAAGATAAAATAATATTCTAATAGCATCTTCTTCTGTCTGAATATCTATATCATTTAATGCTGACATATCTATATCCAAAGCTTCTGCAATTTTAATCCGTATATCTTCTTTAGGAGCCATCATGTCTTTTTCATATTTTCTTATACGGGAATCTTGTGTTCCAATAGAAAATCCTACTCTTTCCCCCAATGCTTTTTGAGTCAGCCCCCGCAATTCCCTGTACTTTTTTATTTTTTCTCCAAGTGTCATTCTCTTTCTCCTTCCATTCCAATCTACACAAAAAAAGCAGGTAGATATTATTCTCCTGCTTTTTTGTCATGTGCCGAAATTCGGTACGTTCATTTAGATTTAATTCTCAGTTCTTTCTTTCGTTCTTCAAGTAATTTTTCAATATAATTTATTAGTTCTGGATCACTTTCTTTTCCTATGATATACGAATATATTCCCTTTTTATCCTCAGTCGTTGTCTTATCATCTATAATCTGCCCTACCAAAAACTGTTCTCTGGTTTCTACAGGTACAAAAGTTCTGGCATAATTTTTTGTTGTTTTTTTAAAGCCTGCTACTGTTACAACTTTTTTTCTGAGCAGACTATTTATAATCAGATGTATAGAGCTGTCTTTCCATTCTCTCTCTTTCGACTTTTGAATGATCTCTGCTGAAGTCAACTCCTCCCCTTCATCCCATAAAACTTCCATCACAGCAAATTCACTTTTAGTTAATCTTGTTTTCATTATTTTTTCTTCTCCTATATTTTCATTTTTAATCATATATATTTGTATTAAAAAAGCAGAAAAACTTAGAAAGTTATGTTGCTTTAGGCTTCTTTATACAGTAGTTGACATTACATTATATAATTGCTATTATATTATTAACAAACAACCAGCAGGGAGCTTTTAAGCTTCCCATTCTGGGGGTCATATCAGTTAATAAATAAGCTGCCTATTCCGCCAAGAACAAAGGGCAGCTTATTTATTTTTCAAATTCAGAATCGCAACTATCAATAACGCAACCGTTAATATGATCTCTAATTCCTCATATGTACTCATAAATATACGCCCCCTTTCTGGTATTCTCCAGAACAGGAGGCAGCTACCCTGCCGGTCATAAAGCAGGTCTACATTTTACAATGTTCCTCTGCCTGTCTACTATATCATGTATTTCTTTTTACTTCCACACTATTTTCAGATGATTTGATCCATTTATTTTGATAAAAAGGAGTATCTCTATTGGGGATCAAGATACTCCTTATGCACAACAATGATTAGGGATTTTTGCTGTGCAAATCCCACCTGTGCTTTTGAAGCAACGGACAATGATGCCGGGGAATACACCATCTCCGCAGGCGGACATAAAAATAGGATACTTCTTCTTTATATTGAAGGTATCCCTCTTAATTTTTCTTACAAATGATCATTTTATAACAGCATTTACTACCAGTCGGTAATCATCCCCTTTTTTCTTTCCTGAACAAGTAGACAGCGTAAGGATCTGTCCATCTTTTTTCGGTTTCTTTTTAATAGGGTAGTAAGCGTTTTTTTCTATTGTCATGGATAACCAATCCATCCATCTATTATCCTTCTTGTCCCCTGTGAAATCCGTTAGGTATGTTGTACTTTTATCCAGGCAGTCATATACACTATATACTGTATATTTCATTGCTTTTTCCGGCTGATATAGGTATATCTTGTTATATTTTTTATAAAAATCTTCTGATTCAAACTCATGAAGCGAACCAAACATAGATCTTGTACGCATATTATGACCATAAAGAATCAAATGCTTGTCCTCAAACGATGTTTCTGGCTGAAGGAAGATGGATCCGGCATAACTGGATTCCCCCTTATAATCTTTATGGAGATATTCATTCCATCTGCTTCCCTGTAAAACAGGATAATCAATCTTGGTTCCCGGAACTTTTATCCATCCAACAATGTCTGGATTTATTTTTTTTAATTTTTCCCAGTCTATGCCGGGATTTCCATCACCTGTTTCCTCTGCTTTTACATCGGATCGCAGGTCTTCTAATATTTTTTGGTTTTTCCATAATGGATATTCTTCCCTGAATGCCGCCCCTATAAAGATCATTGACAGACTGATCAATACGGCAATGGCTAGTAAGTAAAAAAACTCCCTTATCTTTCCCATACTGTATTTTTCTCCTTATTATTTTTGTGCTGGATTTCAGTACATTTCACATATCATGAACATAACACCACATATTTATAAAATTCCCCCGTCAGAGCTATTGACATGATCCTTCTGTGTGGTCTATACTGGATTTGCTGAAAAGTTTTCAGCATGATCCAATCTCGCAGACCGTTTCAAAGACGGTCTGTTTTTTTATCCCATCTTATCCATATCAAACCAGATAGATGGATAGATTATTATATATATTATTGTATATATCTGTCTCTATATATTTTACAGGTAACTCTTTCGTTTCTGGAACCGTAATCTCTTCGCCTTTAGAATCGTAATTTCTTCGCTTCTGGAACCGTAATTTTTTCGCTCCTGAAAAAATACAGGAACGCTAAACTACAGTATTCTCCATTTTAAAATCATGCTGTACCTGTGCTTTATAATAAAGCCCTATTGTCAGCGGAGCATTATACAGCGATGCTAACAGGTAATTATCCGGCTTTCGGATCTCTCTTGTATTCCGGTTAAGGCATTCTATGATATACTCTATATGTTGTACATTTAATGTCTTTATCCGGTTCTGCACCTCATTTACTGGGATTTCTTCCCCTGATATTTTATATGTATCCCTGTCTGAGATATAAACATTTGCCATTATCTCTATCATAGCATCTATTATATTTTTATCCGTTTTGTGCCGTTGCATCAATATTTCATATTCTAACTGATGCCGTATCTTTTTTCTGTAAAACTCTCTCGCATGTCTTTTTTCCAGAATCGTAATTTCTTCGCTTCTGGAATCTCCCCTTTGGTCTTCCTTTCCCGTAATGCTTGTCTCTGCTATAGTTTCTTCTCTTTTATTTCCTTGCATCTTATCTTTAGGTAGATTCTGCTCCATCTGTTCTTCAGGGACAGTCTCTTTTGCACCTTCTTTATGGACAGCCGTAAAGTTCATCACATAAATAATGTCCGGCTTCCCCTGTCCTCTTTTTTTCTTCTCGATCAGTCCAACTTCGGAAAGCTGTTTCATTGCTTTGCTGATCGTACGGTCACTGCGTCCCAGTTTTTCTACCAGTTGTTTCAGATTGTATGTGATATATAAACGACCAGTATCTTTTTCAATCCAGTTATTTTTCCTTGATAATGCCAGCCTGGATAATAATACTCCATATAATATTCTCGCAGTATCACTGATCCCCTTGTACTCCTCTTCCTCCAAAAGCAATGCCGGGATCTGGTAAAAGCGGAAGTTTTCTCCCTCTGTATTGTAAAAATAGTCCAATCTCATCTTTTTTCTCCTCTCTTCTCTTTTCCAATGTAAAGGGGAATATCCTGGAAAGGGATCCCCCTTACATGAAAGTATATGCTGCACATAAATAGTGTGCGAATTCTGCCTGTGCTTTTGCAGCTACGGCATGGTCTTCTCCATCCGGCAGGCAGAATGTATGTAACACTGATCTTTTATACGGACTGTCCTTCTTCGTTTACGCAGTCCTTTAGCCATTTTTCAATCAATTCCGGACACCGCAAGATTTCTTCAGTAAGAAAATGGCTGATATAACTGGAAACCTCTTTTATATCTAAAGAATTCATATATTCTTGACGGGTTAATCCTGCTGTTTCTTCCCTTCCTTCTTCCACTAACTCATCCATCGGGACAGAAACTTCCCTTCCTTCCCTGTCCGGCTTTTCGGCAGGCTCTTTGCAGTCTGTATCTTCTGTTTCTATTTCTGGTACCATATCTCTTTGTTCTTCCCTCCTTTCTACAAGCTCTGGCTCTTCTTTTTCTTCTTTTGGGCAGTACTGGTCAAGCAGGGTCACATACCGTTCCCATGTAATGGATCTCTCTGAGATACTGATGTTTTTATCCGAGCAGGAGATCCTGATCTCCCCTTGCGATATTTCATAGGAAGTACTCCCATATCTCCCTTTTAAGAACTTTACGAGTGCTTTTCTGGAGACAGTAGACCTGTCATATTCATCTATACCCAACAGCCGGTACGATACCCGTATCTCTACCGCACCCGGTTCTAAATTCTTCTGTTTATATTCTTCTATATCCACATTTTTTGTAATCCCCTGTTCGATCACTTCCTTCTGCATCTTTTCCGGCAGCCTCGCCAGAGTGAGTGCGGCAGATTTTTCTATCTCTCCTTCCTTAAATTTTTCCATTGCCTCTGGAAGTAAATTTCTGGAGATCTGCTGGTACTCCTGTACCGTAGCCCTTGCAATCCCCATTTTTTTTGATAAGCGTTCTACCATTCTACCTTTCTGTAAAGAAGTGGGGAATTCTTCTGGATGTTCCCGTAAAAGTCTCTCCATCTCTGTAATCTCATGCATCAGCTCATATGGCTTTTTCGTATGATAGCCATTGGAAGCCAGTACACGGAAACTTTCCTGTACTACGCTAACATTATTTACAATGCATGGGAGAAATTCAAACTGTTTCAGTCCTCTCTCTTCTACAAGTAACCTGCATGCCTCACATCTTTTATGTCCGGCAATAATCCGGTATTCATCCGTATCTGATTTACTTACGGACAGATTTTCAATGACTTCTCCCGCAGCTTCGATCAGATCTGCAAGGGATTCTATCTCTTCCTTATCTCTTGCAGGACAATACTGATCTGGATTTGTTTTCAGTTTAGAGTAATGGATCCATTTGATCGTTCTTCGTGGATGCTGCTCTTCTTTTTTAATCTCTTCCTTGTTAAATATATTCCCAAGCTTTGCCATAACCGATACCCCCTAATCCTCAAGAAGTTCTTCCACCAGATCTATAAAATCCTGTGCTACATTACTCATAACACGATGCTTTGCCACCGGCTTATAAAGGGATAACGCATTATCAACAATCGCTGTACGGCTGATACATGACTGTAAAAACGGATAATCATGCTTAGCGATCAGATCCTCTGAAGATAATTTCTGTGCTTTGGTGTTCGACACCATGTTTGCGAATATCTTCCACTCCAGATCTGGATTGTTTTCCAAGATTTCATGGTAAGCATCTTCCACCATTGTAAGATTATCCCGGCAGAAGTTATCAAATTTCACTGGGGTAAGGAACACATCCGCAGCATACAATGCATTCATTGTCAGCATATCAAATACAGGGCGGGTATCAATCAGGCAGACATCATAGTCTTTCTCTAAATACCCCAAAGCTTCTTTCAGTCTCCATGGAGTCTTTTGCTCTGTGATCTTAACAGAGCCTTTCACAATATCTATATCCTGGTATTTTGTACGATAGACTGCACTGTTTATTGCTTTCGGATTTTCAAGAACCTCTCTTACCGTTTTACTGTATCCGTTTACCTTTGCAAAAAATCTTGTACAGTTACACTGTGGATCCAGGTCGATAACTAATACTCTTCCACCCATTTCCGAAAATGTATAAGCTACGTTTACTGTTGTGGTGGTTTTTCCAACGCCACCTTTTAAATTTGCTACTACATATACTTTCATAATCAATCTCCTTTAAAATATTTTTATATAAAAAAAGGACTAAATCCTTTTTTATTTCAGGGATTTAGTCCTAATCGAGAGATAAAAGAAAGGGAAGCAAATGCTTCCCTCTCGAACTATATATAGATTTTGCAAACAATATCTTTAAAACGATTTGCCTTTGTATACTCAGCATGATATTTCATGTATTCATTTACATCATCCCGTGTAACAATCAGCGTTGTGAAATAAAAATATTTACGCTTGTCTATTTTCCTCCTTCGGCAATCGCTGCCTGTGCTGCTGCTAATCTTGCGATAGGTACACGGAATGGTGAACAGGAAACGTAATCTAATCCAATTCTATGACAGAATTCTACGGATGATGGATCTCCACCATGCTCTCCACAGATACCACAGTGTAATTCTGGTCTCTGACCTTTTCCTAATTTAACTGCCATATCCATTAACTTACCAACACCATTCTGGTCAAGTTTAGCAAATGGATCGTTCTCGAAAATCTTAGCATCATAGTAAGCGTCTAAGAACTTACCAGCATCATCTCGTGAGAAACCGAATGTCATCTGTGTTAAGTCGTTTGTACCGAAGCAGAAGAACTCAGCTTCTTTAGCGATTTCGTCAGCTAATAATGCTGCACGAGGAATCTCAATCATAGTACCAACTTCGTATTTCATGTCAGAACCAGCAGCTTTGATTTCTTCGTCTGCTGTCTTAACAACGATCTTCTTAACGTATTTTAATTCTTTTTCTTCACCTACTAATGGAATCATGATTTCTGGAACGATTGTCCAGTCAGCATGTTTAGCCTGTACAGCTAATGCTGCACGGATAACTGCTTTTGTCTGCATAACAGCGATTTCTGGATATGTTACTGTCAGACGGCATCCACGATGTCCCATCATAGGGTTGAACTCTTTCAGGCTTTCAATAATAGCTTTAATAGTTTCTACTGATTTACCCTGTGCATCCGCAAGTTTCTTAATATCTTCTTCTGTCTGAGGTACGAACTCATGCAGTGGTGGATCTAAGAAACGAATTGTTACAGGATTACCTTCCATAGCTTCAAATAACTGCTCAAAGTCTCCCTGCTGATATGGAAGAATCTTATCAAGTGCAGCTTCTCTTTCTTCTACTGTATCAGAACAGATCATTTCACGGAATGCATCAATTCTGTTACCTTCGAAGAACATATGCTCTGTACGGCAAAGTCCGATACCTTCTGCTCCAAGCTCACGAGCCTTCTTAGCATCTGAAGGTGTATCAGCGTTCGTACGAACACCCATTGTTCTGTATTTATCTGCCCAAGCCATGATACGGCCGAACTCACCAGCGATTGTAGCGTCTACTGTAGGGATAATTCCATCGTAGATGTTACCTGTAGAACCATCAAGAGAAATGGCATCTCCTTCGTGGAATTCCTTTCCAGCTAATGTGAATTTTTTGTTCTCTTCATCCATTACGATGTCACCACATCCAGATACACAACAAGTACCCATACCACGAGCAACTACTGCTGCGTGAGATGTCATACCACCACGAACTGTCAGGATACCCTGAGCGCTCTTCATACCTTCGATATCTTCTGGGGATGTCTCAAGACGAACAAGAACAACTTTTTCCCCTCTCTCTGCCCAAGCTTTAGCATCTTCAGCAGTGAAGACAATCTTACCACAAGCAGCTCCAGGAGAAGCTCCAAGTGCTTTACCCATTGGTGTTGCAGCCTTTAATGCAGCAGCATCAAACTGTGGATGTAATAATGTATCAAGGTTACGAGGGTCAATCATTGCAACAGCCTCTTCTTCTGTTCTCATTCCCTCATCTACTAAATCACAGGCAATCTTTAAAGCAGCCTGTGCTGTTCTCTTACCATTACGTGTCTGAAGCATGTATAACTTCTTATTCTCAACAGTAAACTCCATGTCCTGCATATCTCTATAGTGATCTTCAAGAGTTTTACAAACCTGTTTGAACTGTTCGAATGCTTCTGGGAACTTCTCTTCCATCTGAGCGATTGGCATTGGTGTACGAACACCGGCAACTACGTCCTCGCCCTGTGCATTTGTAAGGAATTCTCCCATAAGCTTCTTCTCACCTGTAGCAGGATCACGAGTAAATGCAACACCAGTACCACAGTCATCTCCCATGTTACCAAATGCCATACTCTGTACGTTAACAGCAGTACCCCAGCTATAAGGGATATCGTTGTCACGACGGTAAACATTAGCACGTGGGTTATCCCATGAACGGAATACGGCTTTGATAGCTCCCATTAATTGTTTCTTAGGATCATCTGGGAAATCTTCGCCGATTTTCTCTTTATATTCAGCCTTAAACTGAGATGCAAGCTCTTTTAAATCTTCTGCTGTAAGATCAACGTCCTGACTTACACCTTTTTTAGCTTTCATCTCATCGATTAATTCTTCAAAATACTTTTTACCAACTTCCATAACTACATCAGAATACATCTGAATAAATCTTCTGTAGCAATCCCAAGCCCAACGTGGGTTTCCGGATTTAGCGGCAATAGTTTCAACTACTGTCTCATTAAGACCTAAGTTAAGGATAGTATCCATCATACCTGGCATGGAAGCACGGGCACCTGAACGAACTGATACAAGAAGCGGATTCTCTTTATCTCCGAATTTCTTTCCTGTAATCTCTTCCATCTTTACGATATACTCATTAATCTGTCCCTGAATCTCATCGTTAATCTCACGACCATCTTCATAATACTGAGTACAAGCCTCTGTTGTAATTGTGAATCCCTGTGGTACAGGTAATCCAATATTTGTCATCTCAGCCAGATTGGCTCCTTTACCACCAAGAAGATTTCTCATTGTGGCATCGCCTTCTGTAAACAGATATACCCATTTTGCCATTGTTGTGTTCCTCCTTCAATTAACTATCAACATTACTTTATGCGCTTTCCTCACGCGCAATATGAGTATAGCACAAATAAATAAAAAATGCTATATTTTTCCGTCATTTTTTTGCAAAAATTTATCATGGACTGTATTTTTTTGCAACATTCACGATAATTTTAATTTTTTTATACAAAAGAGACTATTTGATGGGGTGTTTGCCGTTTAATTCGTTGGGTGGACAGACAGATAGACGAAATTAGATTTTCTCTTATTTTTTGCCTCACTTCCTGTAGAAGATTTCAGAATGAGCAGCTTTATCTCTTCAACAGATTTCTTAAAAAGCTGTTCTATCTCCTGTTCCGTAATCTGTAAATCCTTAAAAAAAGCTACTTTTACCTGCTCATAATCAGTAAGTCTGTTTTCATCCTGAAGTCTCATCAACAATGGGCTGTCTCCATTAAAATCTTCTGCATCCGGGAGTCCTCCATGATGATAGCAAATAACATTTGCGAGTAGTTCACCCACTATCCTTCCATTCGGTCCGTACTTTCCTGATAAATCATAAATATATTTTGCTCCGTAAACACCATGATCAATACCAGATTATCTTTTACTTTCTATCCCCTCTTTTGCCTCCGGCAAATTCCTATTCATCCAATATCACATAGCAGGCTCTTCCCTTTTCTTTTGCCTTATACAATGCATCATCTGTTCTCGTAAGAAGTTCTTTCTGACTTTTGGGAAATCCGAAATGATAAACACCAATGCTACAGCTAACGGTTCTTTCTGGTAAAATGGTTGAAATATCTAAGAGGAACTTTTTTAGTTGTTCCTCTAATTGTTCTTTCGTCATTTTCTCATTGATGATTACTGCAAATTCGTCTCCTCCTACCCGGCCAACGGCTCCATAGCTGCTGAATATATTTTTTAAGCTTTCTGCAATCTGCTTTAATGTTTCATCGCCGACCGTATGGCCCAATGTATCGTTAATCTGCTTAAACCAATCAATATCTATAAATAAAAACCAGCCTTTTCTTTTCGATTTGTTATCTATATCATCTCTATCATTCTGACATTTCGTACAATAATTTAAAAATAGTCTTCTTCCCATAACATTTGTAAGGGCATCCATCTCGCCCATATATTCTCTATGTTTCATGTAATTATAGATTATCAAAATGATAACTATCAGAATAAAGTTCAGTGAAATCATAGCTGCCAGAAATTGTACCTGCAAATGAAGAATGTCCTGTGCTATTTTCTTCGTTACCTTGATACCATATACACCAAACATATATTCTGTCCGGCTTGCAAAATATATTGTGGAAAAAGCTGCTATGCAGAATACAAATATTATAATAATGAACAAACTCATTTTCATTTTAACTGACCAGTGCTGTCTTAATTCTGAATCATTGATCACATTTTTATAATGTGTTACAAAAGAGCTATGATAAATAATATCTGATAGTATTACCGCCAAAATGCAGATTGCGGCTATAGCATAATCATTTACTCCCCATCTAAAAGAAGACTTATAATTAAATCCACTTTCTGGGAAAAGGATTCCCATTGCTCCGTACACAAGCAAGGCATGTAACGGAGTTGCTATTAATGCTGCAAGGCTTTTGCCGGCCCATTTATAACGGCTTTTATTTACAATTTTAAATATACATCCCATTAAAAATCCAAATAATACTCTTGTTCCTACACTTAACAAGATACTTCCTATCGGAAAATCTGTCTGAAATGGAGAAAATATTCTGTCACCCAGCATAACATACAATGCGGATGCTTTATACATACTTCCCAGTCCAAAAAATAATCCTGCAACTGAGGATTCCACTGGCCCGAAAAGGCATGCGATAACTACGATAGGAATATGCGCTGTAGTAATGGAAATAGGAGGTATATGAATATATCCCAAAAAAGTAAATGACATAATCCACTCTACTGCCAGTAAAATTCCCAATATATAATGTTCAAATTGTAACCCTCTCCACTTTAACTTCATTTTCTATCTCCAATTATAATTTTAGAATCTTCCATTTTTTAAGCATTAAAAAAGCCGCCTGTGAAGATAACCCTTACACAGACGGCATAAAATGAGCAGAAATTACTCATTAAAATAATCAATAACTTGATGCAACCGGCTGTCATAATTCTCTTAAAAAATGAACCTTAGACCCATTTGGCTTTGTGTCGCTGCCTTTCGACAGTTTTACCCAAATATAAAATTTATGTTTCAGCGCATATTTAAAACACACTCTAATATATTTATCACTATTTATCAAATAGGAAATCCCTCTTAGTCTAACATTATTTTACACAATTATTTTTTTACTGTCAATATCTGAAATATACTGATTTTTTATAAGTACTGTTTCGTTAATTGGTCATATTGTTGAAACAAAACTTTCTTTTTTAAAGTGCTTCTCTCTCTTTTATAAATCTTTTTATAAAAGGATAGTGCCATTCCATTTTTTATAAAATCAAGATGTGTTGCCCCTTTATGAAAACAAGATAGCTTCTTAGTATTTGATAACTGATTCAGCGAATATGTTCTCTTTTAATGAAATCTCCTGTGTCAGCAAGGATGAGAACTGGATAAAGAATCGTTTTGTGAGTTTTTCTGCGTAAAATGTGGAGAGTGTAATAAAGGAGCCTGATTTTGCTCTTGCATCCAATAAACAGCTCTCAAAGAAAGCCTATCCCCTATATTTGTGGCCTCGGAGCAAGATTTGGATACGAGCATGTATAAGCGAGTATTCAAACCGCCGCGACTAAAGTCACAAATATAGGGGATAGGCTCTCTTTGAGGGCGTCCCGTTGCCTGCGGCAAATCAGAAATTAATCTTCCTTGCCGTCTTCGCACCTCTCATAGCGATTTACAGAACTAATCAGCGCTTTCACTGAAGCATTGATGATATCGTCATCAATTCCAACTCCCCAATATGTATTTCCATCGCTTCCATAGATAGCAACATAAGCACATGCCTGGGAATTTGAACCCATTTTCAGAGCATGCTCTTCATATGTGGAGATTGTGTAATCTAAGTTGGAGTGGCGTTTTAATGCGTTACTTACGGCATCAAGACGACCATTTCCTTTTCCGTGGTATACTTTGTGTACACCATATTTGTTCAGGATAATTTCTGTTGAAATTCCACCGTGTTCCTGTTTGAAGTGTACTTCGAGTAATTCAATTGGATCACAAATATTAACATATTTTTCGTTGAATACTTTTAATACTTCTTTTGGCTGTAATTCTTTATGTGTATGGTCGGAAACATCTTTTACAGAATAACCAACTTCTTCACGCATTTTAGTTGGAATACGAATACCATATGTTTTTTCCAGAAGGAATCCGATACCGCCTTTTCCAGACTGGCTGTTGATACGGATAACATCTGCTTCGTATTCTCTTCCAAGATCTTTTGGATCAATTGGCAGATATGGTACAGTCCATTTATCGCAGTCATGTGTTTCACGCCACAGCATACCTTTGGCGATAGCATCCTGATGAGAACCGGAGAAGGCAGCAAATACAAGCTTTCCTGCATATGGCTGTCTTTCATATACATGCATTCTTGTTACTTTTTCATATACTTTTACGATATGTGGCAAGTCTGTAAAGTCTAAGTTTGGCTCTACACCATGAGCATACATATTTAAAGCTAATGTAATGATATCTACATTACCTGTACGTTCTCCATTACCAAATAATGTTCCTTCCACACGATCAGCTCCTGCAAGAACAGCTAATTCTGTATCGGCAACACCTGTTCCACGATCGTTATGAGGATGAACAGATAACACAACATTATCTCTGTATTTTAAGTTCTCGCTCATAAACTCAATCTGGCTTGCGTAAACATGAGGCAGAGAGTGGGAAACAGTAGCAGGAAGATTGATGATGGCAGGTAATTCTTTCTTTGGTTTCCATACATCTAATACAGCATTACAGATTTCTAATGCAAAATCCATCTCTGTTCCAGTAAAACTTTCTGGAGAATATTCAAAACGGTATTTTCCTCCATTTTCTTCCATCAGTTTCTGTAATAATTCAGCACCTTCTACAGCAATCTGAATAATATGTTCTTTATCTTTTTTAAATACCTGCTCACGCTGTGCAACAGAAGTGGAGTTGTACAGATGAACGATTACGTTTTTAGCACCCTCAATGGCTTCAAATGTCTTTTTAATGATATGTTCTCTTGCCTGAGTCAGAACCTGAATCGTTACATCATCCGGAATCAGATTCCGTTCGATCAATGTACGGCAGAATTCATATTCTGTCTCAGAAGCAGCTGGGAAACCAACCTCGATTTCTTTAAAACCAACATCAACTAATAATTTAAAGAATTCGATTTTTTCTTCTAAACTCATAGGGATGATAAGAGCCTGATTACCATCACGTAAGTCAACAGAACACCAGATAGGCGGCTGTTCGATATGGTCTTTCTCCATCCATTTATTATATCCAGCTGGAGCTGGGAAATACATTGGTTTATACTTATCTGCATACTTCATAATAGAAAATCCTCCTTAAGTTAAAAACAACATATTACAGGAAATATATCCTGTAAAATAAAAAACTCCGTCTCTTTAATGGCAAATACCAAAAGGCAGATGCCGAAAAGAGACGGAGAAAATAATTCCGCGGTACCACTCTTATTCATACGATACATAAAAAGTAAGGTATGCACTCATTACAGATACGGACTTAAAAAGCCTTATATCCTCCTGCTGTAACGGTCAGGTTTCCGGCGCTGCCTACTGCAATCATGCGGTTCAACAGGCTGCTCAGAGGCGAGTTCAAATCATGTCCACTACTGCTTCGCACCGACCAGCAGCTCTCTGGATGCTTTCATCATTCTACTATTCCTCTTCATCGCATTTATAGCATTTAATTTATCACGAAATAAAAAGGATGTCAATTCTTTTTTCGGCAGAACTTGACAATATGAATTCGAATAGAGTACACTCTTTTTAAGAAACAAAATGTATTCAAAAATCCAATGTACAAAGAAATCCAATGTCTAAAGAAATCGAATTTTCTCTCTTCTTAATATGGTTTCAAGAATGCCCCGGCATTCTTGATGCAACCAAATAAATCTCGTAATTTTTTCTGATATTAAGAAGGAATGAAAAAATGCTTTTTCTAAACATTGGAAAATGACAAAAATTTTTTTGAAATACACAAGGGAGAGAAATATCATGGAAGAAATCATAAAACGCTATCTAAGAAAGATCTACTACAATTTAAAGACTTGTGCGTTATGGCTTTTTATGGCAGTATTGACCGGGGTTGCTGTCGGGGCATTTAGTAGTGCCTTTTCTTTTTGCTTAAAAAAAGTAACCACACTTCGCGGTCAATATCCATTTTTGTTATATTTTCTGCCGATTGGTGGTGTCGTTATCGTATTTTTATATCATCTTTGTGGGGTAAGGCAGGATAAGGGAACGAACATCATTATGACTGCTGTACATGGAAAAAATCAGGATGTGCCTGCATATATGGCTCCACTTATCTTTGCAGCAACAATTATCACTCACTTATTCGGTGGCTCTGCCGGACGTGAGGGAGCGGCTCTCCAAATGGGAGGAAGTATTGGAAATACAATCGGACGGCTTTTCAAATTTGACGAGGGGGATCGAAAGCTTCTTGTCATGAGCGGAATGAGTGCCGCCTTTTCTGCCGTATTTGGAACTCCTCTTGCGGCAGCTATTTTCCCAATGGAAATGATCAGTGTCGGAATCATGCATTATGCCGCTTTAGTTCCCTGCGTATTTTCTTCTATTGTAGCAAATCGTTTTGCTGTCAATATGGGAATCAACCCGGAAGCATTTACTATCCACGGGATACCAGAACTCACCTTCACAAGTTGCGCTAAAATCGTACTGCTCGGCATTTTCTGTGCTGGATTAAGCGTTGTATTTTGTATATTTTTAAAGGGAGCTGGTTTATTTTACAATAAGTTTTTTAAAAAACCTTACATGCGAATCATTGTCGGCGGTCTGCTTGTTATTGCAATCACCCTCCTAATCGGCAATTATGATTACAACGGAGCAGGAACTGACATGATTGCAAGAGCTATCGAGGGAAATGTCCCTGCCTATGCCTTTTTAATAAAAATGCTTCTTACTGCACTCACGCTTGCTGCCGGATATAAGGGCGGCGAGATTGTCCCTGCTTTCTTCACCGGAGCAACCTTTGGCTGTCTGTTTGGACATATCTTTGGCATATCTCCCTCTCTTTGCGCTGCAACCGGAATGCTCGCCTTATTTTGCGGTGTGACAAACTGTCCGATTGCTTCAATGCTTATTGGATTTGAATTGTTTGGATTTGAAGGTGTTTCCTATATCTTAATTGCCATCTCCATCAGCTATATGCTTTCCGGCTATCATGGTTTGTACAAAGAACAGATTATTGTCTACTCTAAATACCATCCAAAGTTTATTAACCGCCTGTCAGGGGATGAAAGATTTGATGGACAGGATTATGAATAAAAATTCTGAGTTGCCGCAGGCAAAGGAGACGCCTTTATAGAAGAACAAACAATCGGATTGCCAGAAGATTAACAGGAAGAAGCCCTAAAAAATTTATTGATTTTGTTCCGTTGTGCTAAACGCTCCATTTTGCCCAATAAAACAGAAACTTCGCAGAAACGAATGCGAAGTTTCTATGGTCAAAATCCCGCAGCACAAAGTCACAAAATTCAATAAATAATATTTCCGCTCACCGGCTACAGAGAGTTCTGCTGCTTCTGCTCTCTTTTTCTCCTTTTTGTACAAATTCCAAAGAACAATTACTAACAGAACCAACAATAGAAAGAACAGAAAAGATATTTCTCGTTCCTTTATATATCCCAATATCATACTCATTCAAAATCTGCCCCATTTATAAAATATTTAGCTATTTTCATTGAAATGTCCAACTATCCATTTATATGGTATCACAAGATAATGCAAAACTCAATATTTGACATTTTCTGATTTGCGAAGCAAAACTGATGTTCTCGAAGGGCAGCCGAGCAATAGAACCCCTATATGCCCTATTTCCTAATCACACTAATACAGGTGCCGAGACAGTCTACTTCATCCATTCGCCGAAGCAGCATATCTTTCCCTCTTCCATTCAGGCATTTTAAACAGTACATTTCTCCTTCCATTTTAAAATAGCGGAAATAAGCTTTCATTCCATCTGTAAAGACGGCGCATTCTCCTAATTCAGGAAAACGATTCTCTAATAATATCCTGTCTCCTTTACAATATGCAGGAGCAAAGTTATTATTAGTAATCTCAATAGCCAGATAAACCTTTTTAATCATTGTGTATTCGTCTTCTACCGTACAACTATTGTAATCAATACCATCTCCAATACGGCCTACTGGAATAAAACATGGGATTCTGTGTTTCATTTTACGCAAATTCAATCTTTCTTTTCTTGCTGCCTTACATTCTAACCGGGCAACTAAACGAATAATTGCCTTTCCATGATTCCCACACTCTCTATAATTTTCAAGAAGTTCTTCCTCTATGCCCTCCTGTCCTTCTGAATTCTCCGCCTCTTCCTCTGTCGTACTCATATCTTTTAATAAATACTCAACGGTAACTTCAAGCGCACTTGCTAATTGAAAAGCAGTCGATACTTTTGGATCTTTTACTTTTCTATAATAAATATTACGCAATGTCTCAAATGGAACTCCAGAAAGTTCCGCCAAATCCGTAAGGGATATATCCCTCTCAATCATTAATTCTCGAATCTTATCACTGAACATCTTGTCTCCCACGGGTCATTACTGACATAACTTTTTAAAAACTTTTATAATTGTTATGTTATTCCTAATATTTTATTATGTCAATATACATATTAAAATGTAAAAGATAACAAAAAGGAAGGGGATATAATATATGTCTAACGTTTTTATTGATTTTGCGGGAATTTTCCATGTTAAAGATGACCTTTTCAGATTTATCGACACTATGGAAGATCATCAAAAAGTACTTATTTTTACTATAAACAGTGAAAATGATTTTAAAAATGTTTTACGCATCGAAACCTCAGGAATTCAAAAACTTTTGATGCAAATCGGAATTCCCGCTAATATGCTTGGTTTTTCTTACATAGTAACCGCATTAGAACTTATCGCACTTGATCCTGATTATTTAAACCACATTACAAAAGGGTTATATGTCGATGTTGCTAAAAAATGTTCGAGTACAGCCGCCCGGGTCGAACGAAACATTCGGCATGCAATTGAAATTGGATTTTTAAAAGGTGATTTAGAAGAGATTGAGAAAATTTTTCATTGCTCCTCTTATTCAGATAAAGGAGCTCCGACGAATTCTAAGTTCCTTGCGGAGGTTTATTATTATATGGTGAATAATGAATTGTAGTTTACTGTTCCATTCGGTAAGCAAATGGCTAAACAGACGAATCCATGAAATAAAATAATCCATATCTGCGACTAAAGCCACAGATATGGATTATTTTATTTCATGGATTCGTCTGTTTGTCCGTTATTTAATGAATTAAATCATCATTGTCTATGTTCCACAGAAGCAATCAGTTCTCCACCCTGTTCGTCAATGACAATCGTATCCTGTGGATATACCTCGCCGGAAAGTATCATTCTCGCAGCAAGGGTATCGACATGTTTTGTCAGATATCTCTTCAATGGACGTGCACCGTATGCCGGTTCGTATCCATGTTCGATAACATAACTCTTGGCAGCATCGGTAAGATGAATAGAAAGTTCCTTGTCTTCAAGACGTTTGTTGACATCGGCAAGCATAAGCTCAATAATGCCTCCGATATTGTCTTTGGTAAGAGGTTTAAACATGATAATCTCATCAAGACGATTCAAAAACTCTGGTCTAAAGTGGGAACGCAGGTCATTCATGACCATAGTTTCTGCATCGGTCTTGATGTTGCCATTTTCATCGATTCCTTCGAGCAGATACTGGGAACCGATATTGGAGGTCATGATTAATATCGTGTTCTTAAAGTCTACTGTTCTGCCCTGAGAATCGGTGATGTGCCCATCATCAAGTACCTGTAATAGCACATTAAATACATCGGAATGTGCCTTTTCTATTTCATCAAAAAGAACAACTGAGTATGGTTTTCTTCTGACGGCTTCGGTAAGCTGACCGCCCTCTTCATATCCTACATATCCTGGAGGCGCTCCGATCAGGCGAGATACGGAATATTTCTCCATATACTCACTCATATCAATACGAACCATGTTCTGTTCGTTATCAAACAGGCTTGCGGCAAGTGCTTTCGCAAGTTCTGTCTTACCTACACCAGTAGGTCCGAGGAACATAAAGGAACCGATTGGCTTTGTCGGATCTTTAATTCCTGCTTTCGAACGGATAATGGCTTCAGTAACCTTTTCCACACCTTCATCCTGACCGACAACTCGTTTATGGAGTTCCTTATCAAGATTCAATGTCTTATTTCTCTCACTCTCGGTAAGTTTTGCTACCGGAATACCCGTCCAGCGGCTGATGATCGTTGCGATTTCATCATCAGTTACAGATTCATGAACCATAGAAGATTCTCTCTTCTTTGCACTTTCTTCCGCTTCCTCTAACTGTCTTTGCAATTCTGGCAATTTACCATATTGTAATTCTGCTGCTTTATTTAAATCATAATTGCGCTGTGCAATCTGAATCTCATTATTTAAACTTTCGATTTCTTCCTTTAACTTGGAAACACGCTCTACTGCGGATTTCTCCTGATCCCAGGAAGCCTTTTTCGACTTAAATTCCTCACGTAATTCGGCGAGTTCCTTTTGCAGATTTTCAAGACGTTCTACACTAAGACGATCCGTTTCTTTCTTTAAGGCTGCTTCCTCGATTTCTAACTGCATAATCTTTCTCTGCACTTCATCAAGGTCGGCCGGAAGGGAATCTAATTCTGTCTTAATCATCGCACATGCTTCATCCACAAGGTCGATTGCCTTATCTGGGAGGAAACGGTCGGTAATATAACGGTTAGATAAAACAGCGGCACTTACTAAGGCACTGTCTGCAATCTTTACACCGTGATATACTTCGTAGCGGTCTTTTAATCCTCTCAAAATAGAAATCGTATCTTCTACCGTAGGTTCATCGACCATAACCGGCTGAAAACGACGCTCCAATGCGGCATCTTTTTCAATATACTGACGGTATTCATTCAGTGTTGTAGCACCGATACAGTGAAGTTCCCCTCTGGCAAGCATTGGCTTTAACAGGTTTCCGGCATCCATCGCACCGTCGGTCTTACCAGCACCAACAATCGTGTGCAGCTCATCAATGAATAAAAGAATCTGTCCATCGCTGGCTTTGATTTCTTCAAGAACTGCTTTTAAACGTTCCTCAAACTCACCACGATATTTCGCTCCTGCTACTAAAGAACCCATATCAAGGGCAAATAATTTCTTATCCTTTAAAGAATCTGGCACATCACCTTTCACGATACGCTGTGCAAGACCTTCAACAACAGCTGTTTTACCAACACCAGGTTCACCAATCAATACCGGGTTATTCTTTGTCTTTCTGGAAAGAATACGAACGACATTACGAATCTCGCTGTCTCGTCCGATAACCGGGTCAAGCTTCTGCTGTTTAGCTCTCTCTACAAGGTCATAACCATACTTCTCCAATGTCTCATAAGTGGCTTCTGGGTTATCACTGACAACCTTCTGGTTACCTCTTACTGTAGACAATGCCTGAAGAAAACGCTCTCTTGTAATTCCATATGCCTGAAACAATTTCTTAATCTCTGTATTCGGATACTTCATTAAAGAAAGGAAAAGATGCTCTACAGAAACATACTCATCTCCCATTGCCTTAGCTTCATCCTCCGCACTCACAAGTACCTGATTCAAAGACTTACTGATATAAGTCTGTCCACCGGAAACTTTTGGCTTCTTCTCAACTGCCTGCTGTACCTGTGACAGAAATGCTTCTTTATTCACTTCCATCTTTTCAATTAATTTTAAAATCAGGCTATCCTCAATCGTAAGCAGGCTATATAAAAAATGTTCCTGATCGATTTCCGGGCTGCCATACTGATAAGCCAGTTTCTCACAGTTATTTACTGCTTCTAATGACTTTTGCGTAAATTTATTTATATTCATATAAGTTCCTCCTAACCCGAAGATGCTTATTTGTTCTACACTTCGTATAACATATATATATCACTATCTGTTAGCCATGTCAAGAGACGAGTGCTAATTTTTTGAGATTTTTTGGTGAAGCTTTGATTTTACGGGCTTCACAGGGATTTCTCACTTGCTTTCGCACTCGATTTTCTTGATTTGACCACATTTTTACGACAAGTCTTTGGAAAAATATATTCGTCTGATTTTCTTACCACATTTTACGACACAGTTTTATTGTGGGATAAGAATGTCATTAATGATTAACACACAGATTGCTGGAAATGCGTAATGCAATAGTAAAATATCACAAAAATCGAATGCAAATTTTGTAATGGGTTATGCGCTTAACCTTTGTAAATTCCACATTTATAATGTACCATATAATCATAATATTGCAGAAGAAGGGATGAAAAAGGATATTTTCTTATGATAAAAATGACATCTGATATCAAAGAAATTCCGGTATTTGCATCCATGTGGAATATGGATGGACTGATTCTGATTAGATTTTGTAAAGTTGATTATGAAAATCTTAGAAATCCGATATAATTGATTACCGCAAATTTATATTCTAATACCTTTTCCTGTTTGTTATCACCCAAGTGCCACATCCAGAATCATCATTAAACTAAACCCAACTGCAAAGAAAACCGTACCAATATCCGAGTGCTCTCCCTGCGACATTTCAGGGATTAGTTCTTCAACCACGACATAAAGCATAGCTCCTGCTGCAAAGCTCAGCAAATATGGTAATGCCGGGATTATCAGCTGTGCAGCAATAATTGTCAATACTGCGCCAATCGGTTCGACCACCCCTGAAAGTACACCACCTAAAAATGCCTTTCCCTTACTTTCTCCCTCTGCCCTAAGCGGCATGGATATAATTGCTCCTTCCGGGAAATTCTGAATAGCAATTCCAAGTGATAACGCAAGTGCACTTGTTGCTGTAATCTGTGCATTTCCAGCAAGAAATCCTGCATACATTACACCGACTGCCATACCTTCAGGGATATTATGTAATGTAACTGCCAACACCATCATTGTAGTACGGCCAAGCCTGCTTTTCGGTCCCTCTGCCTGATCACTTCCAACATGAAGATGCGGAATCAAATGATCAAGTGTGAGTAAAAACAATATACCAATCCAGAACCCAGCAACTGCCGGAACAAATGACAAATCTCCCATCTTCTCCGATTGTTTCATGGCCGGAATTAGAAGACTCCAGATTGAAGCAGCAACCATTACACCTGCTGCAAATCCTGTAAGTGCACGTTGCACTGATTTGCTAAATGTTGTTCTCATAAAAAACACACATACTGCACCCAGCGTTGTTCCAACAAATGGAATCAATATGCCAAAAAAAGTATTCATTCGCTTTTCACTTTCCTTTCTTTAAAACCGGAATAACTACTATTTTGTAGTCCTTCATACTATTTTTGATATTAGTTGCAACTAACCATTATGTATAAAAGAAACCATGCGAAAGTAAAACTGTAATTCCACACGGTTTTTTTCTGTCTTTTTAGTATATCACTTACGGAATGATATAACAACAGAATTCTTTTTCATTCTGCTATACCTCTGTTATTCTTTTCCCGGTCGCTGACACATCTGCTTACCATCACAGAATTTTCGGATTGTATCCATCAGTTCCGGTACATTTAATGGTTTTGACAGATGTGCATTCATCCCTGCCTCCATCGTCTTTTTTTTATCTTCTGCAAAAGCATTGGCTGTCATAGCTATAATCGGTATGCATGCTTTATCCTTATCTGGCAAATTTCTGATTGCCTGTGTTGCTTTATAACCGTCCATTTCCGGCATCTGGATATCCATGAAGATCATATCATATGTTCCTGCCGGCATTTTCAGTATTCTGTTCACACACTGAATACCATTCTCCACACGTTCTATCCTAAGACCGGCACGCGCAAGTATTGCCTCTGCAATCTCTGCATTTAAATCATTATCCTCCGCTAAAAGGATATTCCTGCCTTCAAGGATTTCATTTCCTGTTCCAGGCTCTTCAATATGCTTTTTTACATAATATCTTTCATCCGCTATCCTGTGTTTTAATGTAACTGTAAAGGTACTGCCCTTGCCAAGCTCACTCTCTACATCTATTGTTCCACCAAGCAGGTCAACATAATTCTTGACTATTGACATGCCCAGTCCGGTTCCTGCGATTTTGCTCTTTGTGGTGTTCTTCTCACGCGTGAATGCTTCGAAAATCTTTGTCAGATAATCCTGACTCATACCGATTCCGGTATCGCTGATTCTGATCCTCACTATCATGTATCCAGACTCATCACAAGGTAATTCATCTACATATACCATAACAGAACCACCTGCTGGAGTATATTTTATAGCATTGCTCAGAATATTGACCAATATTTCTTTTACCTTGGTAACATCTGTCAATACATGCTCATGCTCTACATTCATCGTGTAATGAAGCGAAATATTCTTTTTCCTTGCTTTCTCATCAAATACTGCAAACAAAGATTTCCAGACATCTTCAATCCGGCAGTAATTCTCATCAATCTCCATCCTTCCGCTCTCAATCCGGGCCATATCCAATACATTATTTATGATTGACAGAAGAAGATTTCCAGACTGCTGCAGTTTTTCCAGATGTTCCAAAACTTCAGGTATGTCTTTTCCATTTAGTTCATTCTCCATAAGCTGTGCATAACCCAGAATTACATTCATAGGAGTACGGATATCATGTGACATATTGTTAAGAAAACTGGTCTTTGCGAGACTGGCATCCTCTGCTTTTTTCAAAGCGATTTCCAGTTTCTCATTAAGTTTTTGTGTATCATTTGCAGCAAGCTTTGCGGCAGCTTCTGCTTTCCTTGCCTTGCGTAAAAGTACGAGGATAATAACAATGATGCTGAGTGCAGAGAATCCTGTGGCGAGAAAAAAAGCAAGCATATTGTCTTTTACAAAGTCCAAAAATGTTACCTTATCTGCCGTACTGTCATAGATAGCAAGTGCGCTTGTAAGCATGCCAGACGGCATGCCCTTTAAAGTTTTATTCAGTATCGACAAAAGAGTTCCCTCTCCACCTTTTACTGCAAAGCATGCCTCCATTGTTTTTGTAAGTGGAACACTCTTGAAATCTCGATTGTTATCATATACCATCGCCTGACTTGCTCCCATGAGAAAACAGTCTGCTTTTTCATTAGTAATCATTTCAGCAGCCTCCTCAAACGAATCATAATCCACAAGATTCCATTGTGGATAACTAAAGGTAAGCTGCTGTTTTAAAGCTTCTTTTTCCTTTGGCACAGCTACTGTATATACATTACCCTCGTCAAAATTTTTCTCATCAGTTACTGCCATAAGATTGTAGCTCCAGGCTGTGTTTGTAAGTGCATAGCCTTTTTTTCTGCAATATCAGGATTTCTGCCAGCATAAAAAATCATGTCAATTTCATGATTCTGCAGTGCCTGAAGCATTTCATCATAATCATCATAGTCCTGTATATTAAATTTCAGCGTCTGATTTCCCAGACGGTCTTTGGCATAGGAGACATATTCTGATAGCATACCGGTAAGTTTTCCAGTTGTTTCGTCCATGGAAAAGATTGCCGGATCATTGTTCAAAAATCCCATCCGGATGTCACCATGTTCTTCCAGCCAGGATTTTTCTCCACCTGTAAGACTCTGATTATAATCAAGAGTAAAATACAAAAGCATCAATCTCATGATTCGCTAATTTCTTTTCGACATCATTATCATTATTCACATTTACATGCTCTGTATGTATACCATTTTTATTTTCCCATTCTGTCAGCATAATTTCTGGCTCTGTATCCATGAGCGCACCTACACGTTTCCCGTCCATAAACTTAAAATCAGACATCCCAATATCCATATTCGATAAATCAGCATAAAGAATATATTTTTCCTCACCCATCGGTTCATCCGAAAAAAGCATCTTTTGTGCACGTTCATCGCTGTAAGAGATATCACCCATAATATCAATCTCACCATTTTCAAGCTTATCAAAACAGTCAGACCAGTCACATTTCACATACTCAAATTTCCATTCGGTATAACCTGCCAGAGCTGCATGAGTTCGTAGCCATATCCTCGTCTTACACCGTTTTTGTCGACATAATTAAAGGTATCCTCAAATGAGCCGACACGAATGGTCTGTGCCTGTTTTTCATCATTATTCGTTTCAGCGGCCTGGCTGTGTACTGATAACATCATCCACATTCCCAGAACTAGCAATATACATACAAATAGTACGGCTGATTTTTTTCTACTTTTATCCATATTCCTTATTTCCTTTATCCGTGCGGATTTTCTGAAGTTCCAAACACCTGATCAAACACGCTCTAATCCAGCAGGTTGTTGTGTAAAGTACTGATTAACTCTTCTATAACTATCGGTTTGGATAAGAATCCATCCATGCCATATTCCAAGGCTTTCTTCCTGTCCTCATCAAAGGCATTAGCAGTCATGGCAAGGATGGTGATTCCCGACAGTGCCGGATCATCCAGCGCACGAATCTGACGGGTGGCCTCGTATCCATTCATTACCGGCATCTGCACATCCATCAGCACCAGATCATACTTACCTGGAGTCGAATTCTTAACTTTCTCCACTGCCTCTGCGCCATTTTCGGCAGTATCAACCAGAAATCCATATTCTTTCAGAATTTCCACCGCAATTTCACTGTTCAGTTCGTTATCTTCCACAAGTAGTATACATCTGCCTCTGAAATCTGAACCTGCTTCTGGAAGAATTGAATCTTCTACTTCAGCCTGACTCTGGCCGATAGCAGTCATCAAGGTATCTCTGATATCTGACATGAACAGCGGTTTCGCACAGAATGCAGTCACCCCTGCTGCTCTGGCTTCTGCCTCGATATCTGACCAATCATATGCGGTCAGGATAATGATCGGTGTATCATCACCAAGGCTGCGGATCTGACGGGTGACTTCAATACCATTCATATCTGGCAGACGCCAGTCAATGATATAAGCGTGGAACGCATCTCCTAGTTCCATAGACTGCCGTGCACGGAGAACAGCTTCCTTGCCGGAAAGTGTCCATTCCGAACGCATTCCGACCCTTACAAGCATTTTTGTCACACTGTCACAGGTATTAAAGTCATCATCTACAACCAGTGCCTTAAGCCCTTCCAGTTCTGCGATTTTCTCTATACGTTGGCGCTCAGACTGAATCCGTAATGGCAGACAGACAATAAATTCGGTACCTTTGCCCTGTTCTGTCTGAACCTCAATAGTTCCGCCCATCATATCCACAATATTCTTGGTGATTGCCATGCCAAGCCCTGTGCCCTGGGTTCTGCTCACAGTGGAAGTCCTCTCCCTCTCAAAAGGAGAAAAAATTTTCTGCACGAATTCCTGACTCATACCGATTCCGGTATCCTTTACCCGGATCTCATACAGCTTACTGCCTTTTACTGCCTTCGGATACTGTTTCAGCCGGACAGAAACGGTTCCTCCTGCAGGTGTAAACTTAACCGCATTAGACAAAAGATTCAGCAGCACCTGGTTCAGCCGAGTCTTGTCACAGTAAACATCTTCATTTGTAACATCCATGACATCCATATAAAGTTCCAGCTGCTTCGCATGGATTTGCCCACTGATGATCGTCTTCAGATCATGAAGCACATCCGACAGACTGACCTCTGTCTCTTCCAGATGTATCTTTCCACTCTCAATCCGGCTCATATCCAATATATCATTGATCAATGAGAGCAGATGGTTACTGGAGGAAAGAATCTTACCCAGATAATCCTGGACTCTTTCCTGATTATCAATATTACTTACAGCCAGTGTGGTAAAACCGATAATCGCATTCATTGGTGTCCGGATATCGTGAGACATATTAGAAAGGAAAGTACTCTTTGCCTGGTTTGCTGTCTCCGCCGCATGTACCGCCTCAGAAAGTGCCTGGTTCATTTTCCAGTCAGAGGTACGATCCGACATAACCAGGATATATTTCCTTTTTCCGTTTACCTCACTGCCCATTACAATATTATGGAACCAGCGTTTTTCCCCTGTCTTCAGATGAACATATTCAAAATCCCATTCCCTCTGCTCATGAACCTGGATTTTCTCCATATAATTTTTCTCCGAATCTTCCTGTTCCTCTGGATGTAGTTTTCCCAGAATACAAATATCTTTACGAATCTGTTCTACCGTAATACCCAGCAGCTTTTCCGCATTTGGGCTGACGTAATCTGCCTGATATGTTTTTGCATCCAGCATCAGAAAGACGTCATCTACATTCATTGAAAGCTTTTGAAACAGCTCGTCCCTGTACAGAATCTCCGTATCCTTTTTCCTGAGGTTTATTCTGCCTTTTTGAATAATAAAACTAATAAGTAAAGCGGCAATACAGAGCACGACCGCACCAACAAGAAGTATCGTACTACGCTGCAGACTGTTCATACTGGCATTGACGATATCCGCCTGGACAAGTCCCAAAAACATCCAGTCCTGAATATCTGATTTTTCATAGACCAGATAATAGTTTCTTCCATCCAAATTTAGCAGCATTGCATCGGTACGTCTTGCTTTAAACTTCTCTGAAAGTTCATTAATTTCTTTTTCGGACATATCAGAATGCTCTCTCAGAACACCGAAGAAATTATACACGTTCCCCCATGCCTCAGAAGAATGATCAACCACAACACGGCCATCAGGATGAACAACAAAACTCTGGGCATTTCCAGCAAAAGCAGAAATATCCAGTACATCTACGATATCAGAGTTTTCATAAGCAATGGCAATGGCATCATATTCAAATCCCTGATAAATTCCATGAGCCTTAGCTGTGGCAAAAACAAGCAGCTGGGATTTTCCGGGAACCGCTGCATTCGCTATCACATCATTTCCCTGCCGGATCTCATCTTCAATATTTTCCTGTAATCCAAGGTATCCGGTTTCCCCTGTTGCCATCTTATAGTTCCCGTCAGCTGACAGAAAAAAGAAGTCTAAAAAGCCGGCATCTTCCTGCGCTTTCTTTATATAATCCCGAATTTCACCTTCGCTGGAAATATCCTGCAGATTCTCACCCCACATATGAAGATAGTTCAGATTCTTATCTGTCAGTTCCCTCAGCATATTATCAGACTGATGAAAAACTTCCGTCAGATGAGAAACACTTTCCTCATAAATAGTTTTCGATACAAATCCAAAATATCGGAAAACTATCAACACAATTCCAAGAGAAACTGCAATAAAGACAGCTATCCTTAACCGTTTTATCATGACATTCTTCTCTCTTTTTGTATTATGATTCTTAATGCCCATCCTTCTCACCTCAAAGTCATGTAGTCTTCAGGCTCTGCAAGAACGGCATCACCATCTGAAATATATCCTGTCCATGTATCATCCACAGAGGTATTCCCTCCATCAAACACAATATTATCATCTGCCGGATAAGCCTCCATGTGTTTTGGTATCGCAAGACAGGTTACCGTGAAAGTATCATTATCCTGAATTTGTTTTCCGTCCTTTGTAACTTTGCTCAATGTATAATCATCATCTGTTTCTTTGACTTCTACAGAAATACCACTGAGCACAGGCAGAGAGCCTCGGTTAAACGGAGTAAATCCACCCTCATAGCCTTCTACAAAGTTTTTAACTGCCTCTTTCAGTTCGGCTCCGCTCATTTTGCTGCTGTAAGCTGAAAGTTCGTTCGGCATGATCATATCGCCCGCCATTTTTTCAGTATAGCCGGCTTTCAGCACGTTTCCCGTAAAGCTGTTTCCGGTTGCGATCAGCACATCTGACCCATAAATACCGCGCAGCGTGTTTGCCATAACAGAATATGCAGCATTTCCTCCACTACTATGGAAACGGTTTGAATAAGACTTCTGTGAATCCAAGACTACTTTTTCAGAAGTGGATTTCTCCTCAAGAAGCTGAGAATCAAATGACTGATAAGCCTGCCCTGCATCGTATTCTCCTGATATCATCTTCGAAACCACATCCTTAGAAACAGAGAAAAAGTCATTTGACGCTATGCGGATATACATATGGTTTTCTTCGATCACAGGTTTCACATCCTTCAGATATTCCGTAAGCTGGAGATCTACATCCTGACTGTAGCTTAACAGATCCTGTCCATCATAAACGATTCTATTCTGCGCATCCGCTGAAAGCATTGTGTCCAGTACCTTCATTGCTTTCTTTCGACGTGTCTCATCCTTTGTCAGATTGCTATTTAAAGCCACCTGGAAATATGGCGTAGTCATAATCCATTTTTCACCGTTTTCCTGAAAGAATGGAAGAAAGGTTGTGTTAATGCCCTGATCCTGAAACATTTTTACACCAGCAGAGGTGCCAAAGTACATGGCAAGCTTGCCACTTTGATACATCTCAACGATATCATCATAATTCATATCCAGATCATCCTGGCTCAGCCCGGTATCCTGAATGAACTGTTCCATACGTTCAAAAGCCTTTGGCCAGACTGTACTGTCCAGGCCTTCTCTCTTTGTATTATCCGGGTCACTGTAGGTAGTACGCCACTTTCGTCCGTCCACGGAAGACAGTTCTGATGCTGACAGACCCTGCAGTGTTTCCATACAGGTATAATCATAATAATAGTCTGCTGTAAATCCACGAATCCCCACTTTGTCAAATGCCTGGCAGGCAGAGACAAAACTTTCATAATCTGTTGGAAGAGGGATATCATACTTTTCAAAAAGGTCTTTGTTCACTACAAAACCATGTGCATCCGCACACACCGGAAGCCAGTTTACGCTTCCATCCTCATTCATAAAATTGCTGAGGTAGGTATCATAGACAGCACCAGCAACATTGGTTGTAGAAAGATCCATCAGATTGTCTTTCAGGGGACTCGCGTCATGCAGTGAGAAACGACAGCAGGTTATAATATCCGGCAATCCACCATTTTCATTCAGAAATTTGTAGAAATCCAGATCATTATTCCCTACGATAAATTCAACATTGATATCCGGGAGCTGTTCCTGAATATATGGTGCATATTTTTCATAGAGGTTTGTGCTCCATAAATACACAGTAATTGTTTCTGCATCTTCTTTTTCCGCACTTTTGCTGCCACATCCTGACAGAAGTGATATACTCATCACCATCATTAAAAGTACAGCTAAAACTCTGTTCCATTTTTTCTTTCTCATTACGAATCCCCCTTCTGAGACTATTTTTCAAACATGCTCTAATGCACCAATTTATGAATTATCTTTACCAATAGTTTTACATCAAAAGGTTTTGCGATATGTTCATTCATTCCTGCTTCTTTTGCTCTTAGCCTGTCCTCCGTGAATGCATTTGCTGTCATCGCAATAATCGGAATCACCTTTGCATCCTCCCTGTCCAGAGACCTAATCATCTTTGTGGCTTCATATCCATTCATGACTGGCATCATAATATCCATAAGAATAGCATCAAATTCACCAGATTCACTTTTTCTGAATAGCTCAACAGTTTCCTCGCCATTCCATGCTTTGGACACCTCAGCACCTTCATTCTGAAGCACAAATTCAGCGATTTCCATATTCAGCTCATTATCTTCCGCCAGAAGAATATGCAGCCCCTTTATAGATTTTTCGGATACATCCGCCTGTTCTTCACGTATATCCACATCCAGATCTATTTTAAATGGAACCCGGATCACAAATGTCGTCCCTATGCCTTCTGCGCTTTCAAAGGTAATCGTTCCACCCATTTTCTCAATCAGTTTCTTTGAAATCGGCATTCCCAGACCTGTTCCGGAAAATTTTGTGCGGCTTCCTGCATGTTCCTGTGCAAATGGTTCAAAAATATGTTTTTGGAACTCTTCTGCCATTCCGATTCCGGTATCCCGGCAGACAAATTCCATTGTCGTCGTTTCTGGCTGTCCGGATGGAATTTCAATGCAGCTGATATAGATATGTCCGTTTTCTCTGTTATATTTCATCGCATTGGACAGAATATTCATCATCACACGTTTCACATATCTTGGACTTCCAATAAGATCACGGTGTGTGATTTCTTTTTTCTCCCACACAATCTGGAGATTCTGTTCTGCAGCCACCTGCTCGATTACAACAAATACTTCCCTGTAAATACTGCTCAGATTAAATGGAATCTCTTCCAGAACGATTTCACCTGACTCAAGCTTACTCATATCCAGAACATCATTTACCAGTTCCAGCAGCAGATTGGATGCCTCTTTCACCTTTGTCCTGTATTCCTTCTGCTTCTCCATATCATCTGCATAATGATCTGCCATATTTACCATGCCGCAGATTCCATTGATCGGAGTCCGGATATCATGGCTCATTCGCTGTAGAAACTCTGTTTTTGCCTCATTGGCTGCTTCTGCCTTTTTTGCAGCAATCAGAAGTTCTGTTTTATATTTTTCATCTTTTTCCTGTTCCTGTTTCTGATGTGACTGATTGGTTCTGTATGTCCAAAACCAGAATATACTAAACATCAGGAAATAAAGAAAAATAACGCTTATCACATTTAATGGAAGGTTATGGAACACTTCTGTATCCGAAAGATACGCATAGATATAATAATCACGCTGCTTCAGCATGATTCCGTAGCATCCGGTTCCTTCATTCTTCAAATGATAAATGTGCTGACTGTCTGTATGCCTCTTCATTGCCTTAACAACTTCGTTGTCAGCCGTATTCTGCCCCAACAAACTCTCATCATTGCTGGCAACAATGATTCCCTCGTCTGCAACAATAATCGTTCCATCCTTCTGGGTGCTATAGCCGTTTAAAAGACTCTGTATCGTCAGAGTATAGTTCCTGGCAAATTTCGGAGGTGTATAATAATAAACAGCAACGATACCCTGTGCATCTTTTCTGGCACAGGCTGCAATGTCAATATGTGATCCGTCTTTCCTGTTAATCCGTTCTGAATACGATCTTTCTTCATATCCGACAAAATCCATGATAATTTCTTTTTGCAGATACTCTGTAATCTCATTTGCCAGAGATTCATCCGTACTGTATTCACAATCTATCTTTCCTTCTGTATCCAGTACAATGATGCCATTCACCCAGAGAGTCTGCAGATTTTCTTTCAGGAAATCCCGGCTTAGCTGCCTGCCGTTTTCTGTTTCCATGTTAATATTTGTACTCATCTGTCTGGCACTTTCAATGGCACGGAGAAGACTTTTGGATTCCGATGATTCATTGTAATGGGTGTAGGTTGAGCACTGCACTTTGACATAGTTTACAATCTCCACCATTCTTTTCTCTGCCTCCGCTTTTTCTACATGAAAGAAATAAAACAGAGAGACTACAGCCACACAGATTCCAATCAGGCCACCGAGCAGATGGATTCGTTTTTCTTTTTTCTTTCTCTTAATATCCAAGATCATCCACCTCCAGATACTTCTGGGGATCATCCAGATATTTTCCAATAATTTTCAGGGATGTGCCATCCTGACGCATTTCTTCCAGTGTCTGTTCCATCTGCTCACAGATTCCTCTGTCATCATTTTTTGCAAAAGCAACACCTATTCCGGTGAGCATTAGAGGTTCTTCCAGAATACGGAAGCTTGCATCATAATCTTTCATATACTGGACAACAGATTCTTCATGTGCGGCAACTGCATCTACATATCCTTTTCCCAGAAACGTATAGATCAGTTCTCTGTGGCCAAGGCTGATCAGATTCCCCAGTTTTGGGATTCTCTCATCCGTCCGCTTCAGAAAGATACCTTCCGGTTTGGTTGTGGACTGGACGGCAAGATTCTTTCCTTCCAGATCACTCAGTTTATAGATGTCACTGCTCTTATTTACGGCAACTACCTGACGGCTTGCTATGTATGGTCCTGCCCAGCGGTAATCATCAAGACGTCCTTCCATGGAAAAGCAGCCCATGATACAGTCAATCTCTCCTCTCTCCACAAGTTCTTTTTTCTTCTCCCAGTTAATCTGGACAACATCCACCTGATATCCCATTCTTTTGAAGGCTTCTGTGGCAAGTTCTACATCTATGCCCGTCGGTACTCCATCCTCATTCAGATAATTGTAGGGTGGATAACTGTCACTGCCGAGCGTAATGACCGGCTTTTCGGTTTCTTTTTTACTGCTACTGTCATTTTTGCATCCTGCCAGAGTAGTTGCTAAAATTCCCACAAGCAGAATACCTGCAATTATTCTTTTTCCTTTCATTTATCTTCCATTCCTGCTATTTTTTCAATTTTTTTATGTCTGGTTACTTTCCATTTGTCACTGTTCAATGCCCTGCATTTCGGTACCCCCCCCCGCCGGATTTTATGCTTCTAATCGTCTTTTCCAGTACCTTCATCTCAACTGGTTTTGAGACATGTGCATTCATATATCCAAAACATCATTAATAATACCTAACAGATGCTGTGATGACGTATCAATTATATCCGCATACTCTATTACCTTGCCTTTATCACCGGCATCATATCTGATTAATGACGTAATACCAATCAGAACTGCATTAGAATAACTGCATCCTTTTTCTTCCAGTTCCGCCTTTGTTTTCTCAAAGGAAGAATTGTGAAGATACTTCATATTCCAGTTCTACTGGACTTACCAATACATAAGGGTAATTATTTCCTGTACCGACTGCATCATAGCCCTCTTTATACAGGTCTCTTATCTGTTTCCCCACATCCTATAAGTCCTGTTACTGCTACACATGCCAAAATGAGACATACACTTTGTAGTTTTTTAATTTTCATATTTTTTCTCTCTTCTTTATAAAATTATTATAGTTACGTCTATGAAATAATATCATAAAAAACACTGCCAAACAGACAGTGCACCTCATTTCATGCAGCTGGCTGCCATTTTAAAGACCCTGTAGCTTTGCGTCCCAGACTTTCATCTGGTTTGCCGATTATCCTATTAAAACTTTTAAACTTATACAAAAATATTGATATTATTATTATACTCCCACATTCCACTGTACACAAGAAAAACATTACCGCTTTAACGCCTAGAGTGTGTTTGAAAAATCATTCAAAGTAAAAAAAAAATGGAAGTCACAATATTATTTGTTAGTACTATCCATTTCTCATTATTTTTATTCTCCTTATCATTCATCATATTATAACAATAAAAAGGGAGAATCTTGACTTTCCCTATCATTCATTATATTATTTAATACAGTTCAAAAAAATACCATTTAGGAAGGAGAAGAATGAATCATATGCCCCAGCCACATTCGTAGCTTTTTTCACGACACTTTAAATGCTTACAATAAAATGTGCGAACCTATTCTTATAAAAGGAGACTATATATTTATGCAAGACAACAAAAACTTTTTAGCTGCCGAACCCATCGGAAAGCTTCTTCTCAAGCTGTCAATTCCAACCGTAATCGCGCAGCTCATCAATATGCTCTACAACATTGTAGACCGAATCTATATCGGGCATATCCCCAGTGATGGCAGTCTGGCTCTTACTGGTGTGGGAGTCTGTATGCCAATCATTATGATCGTTACTGCTTTTGCCGCATTAGTCAGCTCCGGTGGTGCTCCAAGAGCTTCTATTTATATGGGAAAGCAGGATAATGAATCGGCAGAAAATATACTTGGAAACTGTTTTCTTCTCCAGATTGTTATTTCTCTTATTTTAACTGCTATTTTACTGATTTGGAGTAAAGATTTATTGCTCGCATTCGGTGCCAGTGAAAATACAATCAGCTATGCCACAGACTATATGCATATCTATGCGTTTGGAACCTTGTTTGTGCAGTTAACACTTGGTATGAACGCTTTTATTACTGCACAGGGATTCACTACTATTTCTATGGTTTCTGTTCTTATTGGTGCCATTTGTAATATTACTTTAGACCCTGTATTTATTTTTGCTTTTCATATGGGTGTAAAAGGGGCGGCTCTGGCAACGGTGATTTCACAGGCAATTTCTACGATTTGGGTTGTCTCTTTCCTTTGCGGTGAAAAAACACATCTTCATCTTAGAAAGAAATATATGCGTCTGGAACCAAAAGTTTTTGTTCCATGTGTCACTCTTGGACTAGCTGCTTTTATTATGCAGGCAAGTGAAAGTATTGTAACGGTTTGCTTTAATTCCTCTCTGCTTCGTTATGGCGGAGATATTGCTGTCGGAGCCATGACGATTTTGACCAGTGTAATGCAATTTGCTATGCTGCCGCTTCAGGGAATCGCCCAGGGAGCGCAACCGATTTCCAGCTATAATTACGGAGCAAAAAATACGAATCGTGTAAAGAAAACTTTCCGTTTGCTCCTGATGACCTGTCTGAGCTATTCTGCATTACTTTGGGCTGCTGTACAGCTTATTCCAAGAGTATTCGTAAGTATTTTTACCGCAGATGCGAGTCTTATCAACTTTACTGCTCCAATGCTTAGAATCTATCTGGGAGGTCTCTTCCTGTTCGGTATTCAGATTGCCTGCCAGATGACATTTACTTCACTTGGAAAAGCAGTAAACTCTATTGTTGTTGCTGTCGTTCGTAAATTTGTATTACTGCTGCCGCTTATTTATATTATGCCTCATGTAGTATCCAATCCAACTACAGGAGTGTATATGGCGGAACCGATTGCGGATATTATTGCGGTACTTTTTACGTCAGTTTTATTTTCGTTTCAGTTTAAAAAGGCTCTGGCAGAGATTCAGAATGAAAATAATTGATATATAATTTATAGTAATTTTGTACAGCAGCCAAAGTCCTGTATGTCCTGCCCAATGTCATTCTTATCTAAATGACATTGGATTTTTTAGTGGTTCTTTCTGATAATTCTTCAGACAAACCAGAAGTTATACTGTTATTGAAGCCGCAACCTCCTCCATTGCTTCTTCCATAAAATTCTGTTTCTGTACTTCATCAATATCCGGAAGTTCCTCAATAGAGGATACACCAAAGCAGCGTAAAAATTCTTCTGTCGTTCCGAATACAATTGGATGTCCTATTGTATCGAGTCTGCCAAGTTCTTTTATCAGGCGGTATTCGAGGAGTTTATTTACCGCGAAGTCACTTTTTACCCCTCGAATCGCCTCGATTTCCTGTTTGGTTACAGGCTGTTTATAGGCAACGATAGAAAGTGTCTCTAACATAACGTCTGTTAAAGAACGCTTCTTCGGCTGACTTACTAACTTTTTGACATACTCATAAGTCTCAATCTTCGTACATATCTGGTACGCCCCATCTAACTCAATCAGGCAGATTCCTCTATCCTTTCCGGCATAATCGCCTTTCATTTCCTCTAATAGTTCTTTTAATGTATCTTCTTCTATGTCAAGAACTTCTGATAATCGAGAAATTGCAACTGACTCTCCCATCGTAAAAAGAATCGCCTCAATAATTCCCTTTATTCTCTCTTTATCTTTCATAATACCTCTTTTCCAATTCTTCAGTACCCCCTATTCACAGGAATCTAAGTATATCTCCGCAAAGTTATGTTCCTGACTTACTTTTATCTCTCCTACCTTCATCAGTTCAAGTACCGCAAGGAAAGTTACGATTACCATTTCCTTGACGGGCTGAATATCAAGAAGGGTTCGGAAATTTATTTTTTTCAGTCCGCGAATCTGACGGCGTATGTCATCCATACGGTCTTCTACTTTATATTTTTCTTTCTGAATCTTTCCGAAATGGCTCCGCACCGGATCTTCTCTGTCCTTTTTCCGGCGCATGACCATGCGGAATATCTGGTTTAACTTTTCTAAAGTGATGTCCCCAACAATTTCTTCCGGGCGGATTGGCTCCTCGTAGTACTTGATTTCTTCTGGTACAGTTTCCGGTTTAAAGAATACTTTCTGGGCATCTACACTTAAGTCTTTTAATTCTTCTGCCGCATATTTGTACATTTTGTATTCGGTAAGACGGCGGACTAATTCTTCTCTTGGATCTTCTTCCTCCTCTTTTTCCGGCTGTGGAAGCAGCATTTTTGACTTTATCTTTAATAAGGTCGCTGCCATAACGAGGAACTCACTCATTGATTCCATCGAATAGGTTTTTTCCATCTCACGGATGTATTCCATGTACTGGTTTGTGATTTCCACGATTGGAATGTCGTATATACTTACTTTATTTTTCTCTATTAAATGTAGAAGAAGGTCCAGAGGACCTTCAAATACATCCAGTTTAATATCAATTTTCATGCTCTGCTCTAAGTCTCTTTCGGTCAATATCTATTGATGCCTCATCTAACATAGGAAGAGGTATCTCCTTTGGCTCTGGAAGAAATTCTACTTTATAAATGATAGCGGCAAGTGCCGGAATCGTAATCTTAAACTTTCTCTTCCACCACTTATAGCCCGTTGTTTTTGCCACGATGTCTTCCTTTGGTCCCTCAAAATATCCACCATACTCTTTTCGCTCACCAGATAATACTTCATGAAGAACTGCATAATGATCATAACCAAATTCAAAGTCATTATACTGTGCATCACTCATGTTCAGTACAACGATGAAATGATTCTCTCCGCACATTCTCTCGTAAATGTACACTCTTTCCTCAACCGCTTCCACCTCAATCCATCGGAAGTTCGCAGAATTATAATCTCCATTGAAAAATGCTGGTTCACTGATATAAAGATGATTTAAATCCTTCATAAAACGGTGGAAATCCTGATGCTTTGGATAGTCTAAGAGCATCCAGTCACATTCTTTTTCCTCATCCCACTCTCTGAACTGGCCAATCTCATTACCCATGAAATTAAGCTTCTTTCCAGGATGAGTGTACATGTAAGTGTAAAGAGTCTTTGCCTGCTGGAACTTTAAGTCATACTCGCCCCACATTTTCTGCAAAATAGTTGCCTTTCCGTGTACCACCTCATCATGAGAAAATGGTAACAGATAATGTTCATTATAAAAATACATCATAGAAAATGACAGCTTATGATAATGGAACTTTCTGTCATATGGATGAATTCTAAAATAATCTAACGTATCATTCATCCACCCCATATCCCACTTATAGTCAAATCCCAAGCCGTCATACTCTACCGGTGCAGTTACTTTCGGGAAGTTCGTAGAATCTTCCGCAATAAGCATAACAGAAGGATGTAACTTTTGCAAACCAGAATTCATGCATTTGATAAAATCAAGCGCGCCTTCATTAATTCCCTTTGAAGAATCTCCCTGCCAGTAAATAGCATTACTAATCGCATCCATACGGATACCGTCAAAGTGGAACTTCTCCATCCAGAAATTCGCAGAGGACTGCAAAAAGCTTCGCACTTCACCACGGTAATAGTTAAAATTACAGGTTCCCCACTCACTATAACCCTTATCATCGTCCGCATATTCATAAAGAGCCGTTCCATCAAACTTATTCAGCGCATAAGTATCCGCAATAAAATGTACCGGAACAAAGTCCATGATAACACCAATTCCTTCTTTATGGAAAAGGTCTACCATCTCCATTAATTCCTTTGCTGTTCCATAACGGGAAGTCGGACAGAAATATCCGCTTGCCTGATATCCCCAGGAACAGTCTGCCGGATGCTCAGTTAGCGGCAGGAACTCTACATGTGTATATCCCATTTCTTTAACATATGGAATAAGCTGCTTTCCTAACTCCTGATAATGATACCAGCCATTCTCCTCGTCTGCCTCATTCTTTCGCCAGGAACCGGCATGCACCTCGTAAATATTTACCGGAAGATCATAATTCTTACTTCTCTTCTTCATCCACGCTTCATCTGAAAAATGATAGTCTTCCAAATCTACGATAACTGATGCTGTATCTGGTCGTACCTGTGAACCAAAACTGTACGGGTCAAAACGATCCATAACAATTCCATCCGGCTGATAAATACGGTACTTGTACATCATTCCCGGCTTCGCATCCTTTTGTACACATTCAAACACACCGCTCTGTGCATCCTGAATCATCTCATCTTCTGTACCATCCCAGTCATTAAACTCTCCGATCACCTCAATCTTTTCCGCATTCGGTGCATAAACTCGAAATAACACACCGTTCTTTGTCAAGTGTGCTCCAAAATATTCATACGCATCAAACGCTTTTCCAATATAAAATTCATGTAAATTCATAATCGTATCCCCTCATCATTTTATTTTGCCCAGATATTTACTTCTATTTTAAGCAATTTTCTTAAGATTAGCAACAAGGAAATGCATATTTTTAGGCACTGGCCATAAAATGTACTAATTCTTATTTGGAGTATCATATGCAAAAATATTTTTCCAGAAAAATTACACGAAAATTCTTTTATTCCTTTGCATTTTTTCTGATAACAAGTTTTCTGACGGGGACTATTCTTTTTCCTGTGAAAATAGTTTCTTTGGCTTCTTCTGGTAATTCTATGGAAAACTCTTTAAATCCACTTTCTGACAATTCAGGAATCAACGAGCTTTCTAATCGTTTAAAAAATATTACTACTTCTAATAATATTTCTGTTCAAGCTGCCACTGATAGTACTTCTAATGTTTCTTACCAGACTAACTCTGAAAGTTCCAGTGCATCTTCTGCAAACACTGGATTTCAATCCGCTGCACCTAATGCCATTTTAATGGAAGCCACTACTGGTACAATTCTTTATGAAAAAGATGCAGACAAAGAAAAACCGCCTGCAAGCGTCACAAAAGTTATGACTCTCTTACTTATCTTTGAAGCTCTTTCAAAAAAGCAGATTACCTTAAATGATACGGTTACCGTCAGCGAACACGCTGCATCTATTGCTCACTTATGATGGAACTTATGGTGTAACTTATTTACTCTTAATAAGCTTGCCTTTCTTCAGCAAATTAAGTAACTTTGTATTCTGTGATGCACTACCTTTGTAATTTTTGATACCATTTAAGTTCGCAATCTTTTTTCTATTGTTCTTCGAAGAATTAATGCTCAAGGATTTCAGAGCATCAACAAGCGATTTCGACTTGCCTTTATATTTCGGATAATATACAATCTTTTTCTTAACAGGGTGCTTTTTATTTTCTTCAACTTTTTTCGCTGCTGGCTCTTTATACACTACATTTAAGTCAAAATTACCAGAGTTGCCAGTCGAAATGACTTTCGGAAACCTACCAGAGCTAGTATACTGCCATGCAATATTGGCCGCGTCTGGCTTTTTCTCCTGATCTGGTGCAGTTGCAATCTGCATACGTTTGTTTGAGTTGTAATATCTTGCAATCCACCAATTGTTACACTTTACGAGTTTTCTATCAATATGTTCGTTGTAATAACTCATGCCGGTGTAAACGCCGAACAGATAACCTCTCTCCTCTACAACCTGCTGTGCAGCGTTAATAATCTCGGCAATCTTTGTTTTGTTTAACGATGCCTGTACCTTATCCTCGATATCAAACCACACGCCATACTCAAAGTGTGTTTTATCAATTTTATCAAGAATATCACAGACAAGCTCCATGTCACTTTTAGCCTTTGTCGCTGTAGTTGCGTAAGAGTAATTATATACTCCCCAGGCAATTTCGTTCTCGTTGCAAGCCGCATAATTCTCGTTGAACTTTTTATCTCTGTTCAGATCTTTTCTGATGATTTTTAAGATAGCACCTTGGCAGCCGTATGCCTTCGCTTTTTCCCAGCTTACGACTCCGTTATAACTCGATACATCAACTAATTTTCTCATGCCTATTCCTCCTTACTTTCCTGTGGCATCTCGTCTGTCATATCGCTCAATGCCTCTTTAATGTGTTCTTTCAATTTTTTCGGTACTGGCAGTCCGCATAATGTCATATTTTTTAAAATAGAAACGGCCTCATAAAGAACAAATAACAGGCAGAAAAATTCGCATACACCTAATTTTTGAATACCCAATAATTTTATGTACTGCTCCGGAATCATAAAGAGCATATTAATGTGCATGATAATGTCTACAAGCATCAGTAACCCAACGCTGAGCAGCATAGCCGCCTTTCTGATTGCTCCGTCAATTCCTACGCAAGAATTAAACTTATGTTCTTTAATCGCCCGGAGCACTCCCAAGATAGTGTCTAATACGACAGCGATTAATAAAATTTCAAAAAATGAATTTCCTGTAAGTAATTTCAACGTTTCCTGAATCATAATCTTCCCCTCCTATTTCTCAGCAAAAACTAATACATTACTCCATCTTCCATAGTATTTTCCGTACAGTGCCCGAACTCTTACATAGTATTTTCCATGCACCATTTCACAATCATCTTTCTTGCAATCACACTCAAAAGCTGCCCAATGGGCTTTTGGGCTTCCGGAAAATTTATATATGTAAGTCTTTGTCTTGTTTTTAAATTTCGGGTCTCTCGAAAATTGATTCTCGAATCCGGTTGCCTTTTTCACAGGGGTCCACTTGTACTCTATGACTCTCCTATCTTTTTCACTGTCGTATTTGTTCTGCACTGCTGTTGCCTTAGGCCGTGGAGATACCGCTGCATAAATCATGTTTCTATAATCATTTCTACTAACAGTCCTTGCTGAAACATTTGACGGAATAATCATTCCGGCTACAAGTAACATCGCTAACATTAAACATAATTTCTTCTTCATAACTTTTCCTCCTATTTTACAATTACTACGCCTCTGTATGTTTTGTTCGTACACCTTCGTACATTTTCTTTCTCAACAGTTACTACACTTTCCTTTCCGTCTGAGAAACGATAAATCTTACCCGATTTGCTATCTCTCAACAAGGCAACTGTGTGAATCGGATTTTCCTCTTCAAACAGGACCATATGGCCTTTTTTCAGCTTCGCATTTAGCTGTTCGGTCGTTAAAGATTTGTGATAAGTTGCCGGCTTCCCTGGGCAGATCATATTGATTCCCCTCGCAATTTCCGTGAGCGGATACTTTGCGCCACACTTCAATTTCTTCTTTACATAAGCAAGACACTGCTGCATATTTTTCTTGATGCCCTTGTAGCGTAGAGCCATGTAAAACGCCACCAGACTGCATCCATGTGTGCGGATGAACGAAGATTTGAAATTATACTGTGATGGCACCGGAATCTGTCTTCCGTTATCTAGCACGATTCGCCATGGAAATTTCTTTTTTCTTTTCCTGTTTTTTGTTGCTACTATTCTCATTTTTTCTCACCTCCTTGAGAATAAAAAAATACACAACAGTATTAAAAAATACCATTGTGTATTACACAAAATATGTTATTATAATGTTATTGACCTGTCTTTCAAGGTTAATTATTTTTTTCATATTTTTTAAAGCAGCTCTTTCGGGAGCTGTTTTCCTTTATACGGCAAAAGAAGCGTCTGCCACAAGCCTTAACCTCAATCTTTGTTCTTGTAACATAACATTATTACTATTATAATCAAAAACATACGGAGGTAGTAATATGGCAAGACCAAGAAAAGAAGAAAGCCAAAAAGCTGTCAGGCAATCCGTAAGCTTTGATCCAGAGCAATTTCAACGCCTTCAGGAATACTGCACACGTGAAGAAAGAAGTGTCAGCTGGTGTGTAAGAAAAGCAATGGAACAGTGGCTAAAAGATAAGGGAGTTTGAACGACTCCCTGTCTTTTTTACTATGTTTTATTATTAATTTTATCAGCCTTAATAATATTATTAATATTGTGTTGCTTTTATATTTCCTAAACTCTAATTAACTCTGTAATAATCACTATTTCGTGTTTTCTAATTCGGTACATGTCTCCTTAATGCTACTTATTACAAACTTTATAGCGTCTTCATATTTTATATTTTTTTCTTTTTCTATCCTCTCAGCTACTGCTTTACATATCGCTGTTGTAAGTGTCAATATATCTAAGGTACTCCCTCCTCCTAATACTTTCACCTTTTCTCTTACTGAAAAACACATTATCGCTTTAAACATACTGTCTACCACCTTTTATTTATTGATATTATTTTATTTTTTTGTATAATGTAATCAAAAATATTTTGAAAGGACAAATTTTTATGAAAAATGAACTTGAGAAAGCACTTAAAACAGCTCCTGAATTATACCACGATGCACTCCAACCTTCTGCACAAGAGACCGGTAAAATGCTTGCTCGAATACCACGGGCTATTAATGCGGCTTTTTCTGGACTCGACAAATGGATCCTAAATAGAGAATACAGCGTTGATGAAACAAAAAAATTACTTACTGAAAAACTCAATAAAGTCGACCCTGATAAAATCGTTGAGCCAGAACCATACGTTGCAATTCCCGCAATACAAGCTATTTCCTATGCTATGAATAGTGATGAATTACGTAATCTATATGCTAATCTCCTTGCAAAATCTATGATTAGTGATACAAAAGATACTGTTCACCCTTCATTTGTTGAAATAATCAAGCAAATGTCGCCAATAGATGCCCATATATTTCAGATAATAATGTCTTCTCAACTCCGACCTATTATCGATTTGAAAAAGGAGCTTCTAGGAGGTGGTTCTTTACTTATTCAATCTCACTGCTCTTGGATAAGCGATTTCTCTATCAAGCAATGTGCATCGTCTATAGATAATTTATTGCGTTTAGGTTTAATTGAAATTCCATACGGAGAGTACTATTCTAATACACAAGCATATGACTATGTCAAGCAAAACCCTCTGTTTCAGGAATTAGAGCAGCAAAGTAGCATATCTCTTAATTCTGGTGAAAGTCTTAAGTATGACAACCGATACATAAAACCTTCAGATTTATCTACCCTTTTTTACAATACATGTGTCCTTAATCCATAAGTCTCTAACCTCAATGTTCTCATCTCTAGAATAAAATAATGCACCTCGATAGCAAATAATACCGTAAGAAACGACATGCCTAATGCATCTATGAAATTTAATACTTCTGCATATATAGTTCCTTCTACAGGTTTTTGCAGTTTATATTTCTGTGATTTAAGATCACTTATATATAAGTGATCTTAAGCCTCATTTAGTTAATTAATCTTTTGCCAGTGTGTATTTTATCAGTGAATACAACTGGTATCCCCATGATTTATGGGCGATGTTATTTGGATGGTAATTTGGTGCAGAGCCATCACTATGATTTCCATAGTATTCGATTTTCCCACCTATTGTTTCTGGCAAAATATTATCAACCGATGGATAACTTTTTACAGGATGTTGTACCAAATGTCCGCTGCAAACATATATGTTATTTGCCTCATCCTCTAATGATTCTTTTATATATTGATATATACTAAGATTTTTGTTGTGAAGTCCGGGATTGTTTTTCCATGCTATGTCTGATTCACTATAGTTTGGATACAAACACGGAAAATATGTCCCAGCTTCATCAATAGACATTAAAATAACAATGATATTAGGGTATTCAGACTTAATGGTGTTTACCACTTCGGGGATAGTTCTTTTGTATTCTTCTAAAGTAGAATTGTGATTTAAGTTAATCACAACATGAGTTGGAGTACAAAAGTCAAACGCATTTACATCGGTTACTTCTGTGCCAGCGGTCGAACCGACCTCTAACCTAGTAACACCATCATCTGCTAATGTCTTAAACTTATCAACTGCGGCTTTCAGCGAGAACTTTGAAGTTTTTTCATCAAAGAAAGGGTTCAAGTTATCCTCAGTTTGAAAAGTCTTTAGATTCAAGTCTTCTGCACTCCATCCACCTTTTCCTACTGCGTAATTCTTGTAAGTTGTTCCGTTCAGCACAAAACTGTTTGAAGACCCATACTTTTTACCATTTATAGATGTGATTCCTAACATTTTGCAGTTATTTTTAGATGCGTCATTCGCATCCTCTTTTGCATCCAGAGCAAAGAAGTATTTTACCCATGACCAATACTGGCTCGGCAAATTGAGGTCATACTTTTGATGGCTTGCTAAATATCCATCTGTCACACTATCACCTACAACAAGTATCTTAGGAAATTTTGAGTTACTAGATGTTAACCTTGAACACCTATGAATAATTTGCGTAGAAGGAACTGTGAAATTAGACGAATAAATTGGTAAAGTAGTTTTTACTTCTTTTGCTTTTTCGTTCTCAGCAAACTGCAACGCTCCAAAACACAACATTTTGTTTTTGTTTTCTGTAAATCCAACATCTTTATTAAAACATTTCGGGTCATTTATCAAATGGTCAATCCAGAGCGTAGTGGCATAGCTCCTAGATGGATTAACGTCATTATACACGCTATATATCGGAGAGGTTTCCATTATATCTAGTTGTTCAGAAACATCTGGAGAAATATTATTCAACTTATCTTCAACAGATTTAATCATATTACTCAATTCTTTCACAGGAGCATATTCGTAAGCCCCTTCGTCAGTCAATTCATCTACTTGACCAGCAACTACAATGGGATTGGTCTTATCTGTCTTTCTTAAAAACGGACTTTCAAAAGCTACTAAGAAGTCCCCTTCTTCGTATACATAGTGTCTCACGTCTCTAACTTCTTTGGTTACACCTCTGATAACTTTTCCAGTTTTGTCAAGAACACAAAAAGAACCTAAGCCACCTCCGCCTAAATTTGTGTACGAATAGCCTTCTTTTATTGCAGGAAGAAACAAAGTCCCGTATCTAGGATCTAAGTCATGCTTCCACTTGAATGCAGTATCATTGGCAAAAGTTCCTAACCTAGCAATGAATTTATTTTTTATTGCTAAATTTTTTCCAGTTTGTGCTTTTACAAAAAAGCTGTCTAAATACAATTTAAGTAGAGAATTAGTACCGTTAAACGGTGTCTGTTCCGTGTTATAAAGCGTGTTATAAAGCGTGTTATAAAGTGTTTGTTCTGCGCTGTGGTTTGCTTGCTCTGCATTGTAGAGCGTGTCTACTATGTTTTCGCAATAAGTAATCGAACCGTTATTAAACCCAACTGTGCTGGATATGAAATTATTGTTACTGATCCCCTTTTTTACTTTTAAATATTCACAGATTTTTGTCCCTTCATTTCGCACATAATAATACATTGCTTTTGTGCCGGACTCCAAACTTACTTTACTTTCTGTTAAAATATTTAAGCTGTTGCCTCTAAAAAACAATTTATTAACTTCAATTTCAACCAATTTATTCGTATCGGCTTCGACCTCAACCGAGGTTTCATAGTATGCATTTGAATCATATTCAGGTTCTTCTAATAATTTTATTGTTATCGTATCTTTTACGGACGATTTTACATATAATTTAATTGTTTTGATAAAAAACGTCCTCAAAACCTCTGATATTGTAATGCAACTGTTGACCAAAGGAGAAGGCGTTCCTATTGCTTTAAGGCTGTCATCAACAGTATGCTCTTTGTATGATGCATTATCATTAAATCCATAAACTAAATCTTCCGTTAGATTACCAATTTGCTTTCTTACCGCTTCTCCAGCTGTACCATACACAACTCCATCCGCTCCCGTGCGAATATCTTTCGTCTCCGCTGTATAACCGGTATAATCTGGAATCTTGGATTTATCTTCCCAATCAATCGCATATATAAGCACATCTCCTAAGGCCAGACTTACCGCTACCGCGTCAATCGGTGCGATACGGAATTCTACTGTATCATTTGCGCTTAACCAAAGTGGCAATGCTACAACCTTGAATAGTGCAAAATCACCGGCGGTATTATATGTTGATGCCAATGCTGCATTACGAGTATCGTTTATAAATGGAGCTAACTCGACTCGTTTATATGCAACAAGAGAGTTTACATTGATTCTTAATTCAAATAAGTACAGCCCACTCTTGTTTACTACAATCTGATAATTTGATTTTTTTGTATACAAAGAAGATAATGGGCCTCCTTGATCTGTTGTGAAAGCCGGGACGTTCGTATAGTTTCCGGAAGTTGTCGTGCACTTGACTGCAGTGTTACCGTAACTATGTAAGACTAACTTGCTCTGCTGGTATTCTCCTGCGGTTGCTGGAAGTTCTTTGATCAGATTGTCGATTCTCTTACGTTCTATATCCAACTCTGATTTACGGTCGGCGGTTTCCGCATTCATCTTATCAATTGTCTCCCTGTTTTGCGCCCGCGCAACTGTATCTTTAAACGCATATCCATTACCATCGGGATCTGTCCATCTATCAATTGTTTTATCCACTATTTCTCCTCCTTTCTTTTTACGATAAGTGTTTCTCCATCTACTTGAAATTCTAATCCTTTTACATCTAATCCTAATGTTTCGCTATCCTTACTGCATCCAATCGGCGGAAATTGTCTTTTTAATACCGGTAACATCGCCCATCTTGTATTGAATTCTTTTGTTTCCGAATCAGACAAGCAGATTGAAAATTCTGTTATTCCAACGTATTTACAAGCATCTTCTCCGACAAGCCATGAGAAATTAATTACCTCTCCTGTTGATACTTTATCTACCGGGATGTATTCGCCTTCTATGTGTCTGAGTCCTCCCCGTTCAACATTTCTAAAATTGATTTTTACTGCATAAGAAGATAAGTCAATATCTTTGTAATATGCTGGCATTTCGATTTCTAGCCGGTTAACGTCCTTGTCTCCAACTACTCCAAGGAGCTTAGTATCCGATGGAATATTAATTGTTCTTAAGTCATTGTCTATCGTAATCATTTTGCACTCCTTTTATATTGGTCGTCTGGCAGAAGATTTGAAGTACAATAAGTCAGTGAAATCGTTTGCCCTGTAGGTAAATTCTTTACTATCATCTCTCCAGATGTTTTTATGGATACTGTTTCATTTACTTCTGCTTCTGGCCGGAATCCTTCTGGAATTTCTAATGTTGTGTTATCAATGTCACTGGCAGCCGCTATGTGCATAACACAGATATTTATCTGTCGAAGTATTGTTACTTTACAAATATCATTTTCAAAAAAATATTTATACTTTTGCTGTTCTTCTGCGATTTTCTCTTTTACTAAATTCCAAATTTCTTCTAAAGCTTCCTCTCCTAATAAAGACATATCAACACCTTCCTTATGTATATACTTTTCATGTACATATTCTTCTTACTTCCTCTGCTGTCATTTCTTGCACCCTGTTTCCAATAACGGTTGTGATAATCTGCGTTATATTCTGTCTTGTCTGCTCTGAAATACCGCTTTGTTTAATCAAATAGTCTCCCAGTGTTAACACTTTTGTTCTGTCTACTTCTGAGGTTTCTATTTTTAAGACTCTTGCTGATAAGAACAATTTGCTTTTTTCGTCTACAACATTCACGGTATCTCCCAGGGCAACTTCTTTTTCTGTATTTGTGATGCTGCATTCATAATTGACTGCTATCTCACAGACTGACTTTAATTCTTTCAAGGCCCCTTCGAAAAGTGCTTTGTGACTGACAGTGTTTAAATTGTAAAGCTTTGTGATATGCCTCTTTGTGCCGTTGACGCTACGCCCCCACTTTTCAAGAGCCTTTCTGGACTGTAAGCAATATCCCGTATCCGCTTTGCCGTCTCCATCTCTATCATCAAATGTCTGAGCCGCTACAACAAAATCTCCATCATCATACTTATAACCATCTAAGGTGACCGGCACTCCAGAATCGTCTGCATCTCCATAGGCATATAGAGAGGTTGCAAGATTTTCAATAGATTTTGTAATCGTGATATTGTCTATATCTCTTCCTTTACGAAGAAATACACCATTGTTACTACCACGTTTCTTGTAAATGTCTATGTATTTATGATTTACTGTGTGTCCGTCCTCACTAAGAGTAAAACGATAATCAAGCTCTACCTCGAATAACTCTGCTATTTCTTTTAATCGTTCAGAGCGTGTCTGTTCAGAGAACTCACATAACTTTGTTGTGTTATCTGTCACTTTATTGATGCCAATCTCATAGCCGCTTCCGATAATCGTATTATTTACTGCTTGCATAACTGTCAAATTCTTTGCATTGTTTGTTTTTAATGCAACTTCATCCAACAAATCTAAACCAACATCTTCACAGTAAATATGCCATGTTCCTGCATCGTCATCCTTTTCTGCTTCAATAATTTGAAATAAGATGTCCTTATCTTTTTTGCATTTTCTTAAAACATAGTTGCCTGGGGTTGTATAGCTTTCTACCTCCTGTGAACTATCTTCGTATAGAACGTCACATTCAAGCGATACAGCCATTGTTTCGATATCTTCTACTTTGTTGTCGTTTATAATTCCATGCCCCTTAGGGAGGCTTGTGGACGCTTTTCCTATGACGTTTAAACTTCTGTCAGTAAAATAAAGTATCATAGCCATACCTCCCGGATAATCATCTCTATGTCAGGTGTTTGCGCCCAATCCGAGGTAAGCACTCCAATCTGGTTATCTCCTGGCTTTAAATAAAAGGATTCCCACTCATTTCCGATAGCTCCTAAGGTATCTTTCTGCTTATTATTTACGAAAATAGAGGCATCTTCACATTTTGCCACTACAATGTCGTCGGCAGCAAAGGTGTTACTCGTAGCCTGTGCCTCTGATGGATTGCCAATCTGTATGATTGTATCTGCACTATCTTTATAGGCAGCAACATATCCGGTATTACCTTTTATGTTCCAACGGAGTTCTGGATAGCAATCTTGCGTACCTTCGTAATATATCTTGCTAAGACCAGACAATTTATAAATTTTCTGGTCTACGGAATATTTAAATGGATCAGGACAGGTGAACTCTAGCTCTCCTGTTATACAAAGCTTTCCGGGGTCTGTCTCACCCATGCTTGTAAGGGTTCCAATGAAATATTTATCTGGTTCATCCGAAAATATCATCTTTGCAGAAGATACATTTAAAATCTGAGCCATTTTGTTGTATGCCATGCGGAAGTCAAAAGCGGTAGGGCTCATCAACTGATACCCTACCGTAATCACTCTTTCCTGGAACATTCTGCTTTTGATTTTTTTACCATGTCTTGCTCCGGACTCATAAAAATCTAACTCCGGAGCAAGGGACTCTCTGCCAGTGACGTATAGAGTTCTGTATCCCTCTACTTCATTTTCAAGAAATACTCCATTGAAGTTCATCGCCTCTGAGGGCAATGCTATCTCATCCTGATATTCTGTTGTATCTATGAATTTATATAACATATCTCCCCTCCTAGACCTTTCCGTTCTTTCTGTTATTTCTACGCTGTAAGCGATTCTGTTCTACCATTGTATCCTGCGCTGTTGCCCTGGCAAATTCTTTACCATTGATTTCAAGCGGCACATTTACGGTATACTCTGCTTTCGTGTAATACTCATAATCAGAAGATAACTCCCCGTTAAAGTTTCCTGCAAAAGTTGGGGCCATCTGTGCCGGAACATCTACGATTCCCTGCATAGCAGACTGCACGTTCTTTCTCATTGCTTCTAAACGATTTACAAAACCGATGCCGGTATAATATGCAATCTTATCCATTACTCTTGACGGTGAATGAACTTTCAGTTTTTTCTTTGCCGTCTTTGGAACTGTAGAAGCAAGCTTATTTGATGCTTTCTTCACCTTCTTTGTATTCTTCTTATTAGAGACTCCTTTTACTAAGCCTTTTGATGCCTGCGTTCCAATAGCATTCATCTTTTTCTGCAAGTCTTTGATTGCTTTTGTTACTGCATTGACATACTCTGTATCAAGCTTTGTAATGTAAGGCTGATAGTAAGTATTTGCATTTTTTTTCGCTGTTGCTATGAAGTTTGTATAATCCTTACCATATTGTTTTAACCAAGTGTCTCCTTTTTTGAGAAGTTCATTCGTATACTTAAGTCCCTGTGCAGTGTCGAGTGCCTGAATGTCCTTCATCATGTTGTAAGGCAATACTTTCTTTAAATGTTCCATGTTTTTTGCAAGAGCATTGATTTGGTTTGTCTGAGATTTAAAGTCAACAAGAGAGATAAAGCCGTAATCATCTGATTTGAATAAATCTCCGTAATCAGACATCTTAGAAATGAAATTGGAACGGTCACTTGCAATCGCATCATATTTTGTCTGATACTTCTTTCCAAGAGCTGTAAGGGTTGCATCTACTGCTTTAATTGCCGCATTTCCCTGTGTCTTTATCTTTTTTGTGATTTTCTCTTTTAAACCTTTCCCTGCGTTTGTATATGCCTTTTTCAGCTTCGCATTTTTCTTATACTTTTTCTGATAAGACTTTGTGACTGCATCAACTTTCTTCTTTAAACTTTTCGTTGTAGAAGAAACTTTTTTATTGATTGTTGTCTTATACTTATCTATTGCCTTACTTGCCATGTCTTCATATTGTCGATTCTGGTTAGCTTTCAATAGAGTCGTTTTGGATGAACCAAGAAGATTCTTTGTTTTTTTCTTTACGCTCTTTAAGCCTGCCTTGATTCCAGGGGAAACTTTTGATTTTATAGCCTTTGCATATACATTTGTCTTTTTCTTTTGTAGAGCTGCCTTGGTAAGCTTCTCGCTTACTTTCTTTACTTTTCCAGTACTTTTTTTAATTCCTTTTGCGAAACCACTTCCCATGAATTTACCATCTTTTTCTGTCATTTTCGATGGTGAATGAATCTTAGCTTTCGCCCGGATTGCTTTATCCGCAGCCGCTACCATTCTGGATGCAGCCGCTTCAATCTGTCCAAGGCAGGAACGCATTCCAGAGGCAAATCCCTGACTGATATAAGCTCCTGCTGCATGTGCTCCTGCACGTCCTGAATGAAGTTTTGCATTTACTTTTGATACTGCAGAAGATGCAATAGTTGGAGCTTTATTTAAATCCGATTGCATCCCCTGGGTAAATCCTGTTCCGACTTTTTTTCCAGAACTCTTTGCTTTACTGGCAGTATTCGAGAAGGCATTTGCTAATTTGTTCATCGCTGATTTCGCCTTGCTTCCAATAGCATCCAGCCCTGCACTTGTTACCTTTACTGAGCTTTGCATACCCTTTAAAGACTTGCCTGCACTTTTTGCATTACTGGCAATTGTTTTCATATTAGAGTTCACAAGTTTTAGTGTTCCTGCTAATATAACAGTCCCTCCACTCGCAACAACCATCGCTCCACCAAATATAGTAAGCCCACCTGCTCCAACTGCTGCCGAGGCGGCTATTGCTACAAGGCCAGCCGAGGATGCTATTAATGCCGGAGTCAGCATTAATACCGAAGCTGAAAGTGCCGTAAATCCTGCGGCTGACGCTATAGCACCAGCTCCAAGTGCTGGAAGAGTTCCTGCTAAAACAGTAACCGATGCGGCAGATATAGCAAGGCCAGCTCCTAATAGGGTGGCACCAGCTCCAAGTGCTATTACTCCTGCAGCAGCTACAACTGCTCCTGCCCCAACTACAACCAGACCTGCCCCCAACACTACGCATCCTGCTCCTGCTACTAAAGCTCCTGCCCCAAAGGCTACCATGCTTGCGCCTAAAGCCGCTATGGACACTGCTGCAGATGTACCATATTCTGATAAAGTAGGAAGGGTTGTCGAAATAACTTTAATCGCCGCTGCTGCCAAAAGTGCCCCTGCTCCCACAAGAACAACTGCTGCTCCAAAGGCTATTAATCCTACCGAACTGGCTGTAAGAGCCGGTCCAACTGCTGCCGCACCTGCTGCTAATGCCACAATTGCAACAACCATACCTGCCATACAAGCAATCGCTGGTGTCCCGGCATTTGCAAGTGCTATACTGGATGCGGCCATAATAGCTAGACCTGCGGCAACAAGAACAACCGCTGTTCCCAATGCAAGCAACGCTGTTGCACCTGCTTGTGCTCTTTTCGGAGTTTGTGAAAAGGCTTTCATTGCCGCCATTCCTCCGATAGTAAGAGCCACTAAAGCACCTGTCATTCCAACCATTACTCCTATTGCTGCTCCCCCAGAATTTGCAAGTGCCATACTAGATGCGGCCAGTATCCCAAAACCTGCGGCAATTGTTAATACTCCAACACCAAGCATCATTGTACTTTTTGCCATTGTCAGTATTTTCTTATTGCTTACTTTTGCCGAGTTTCCTGCTGCTGTTTCTCCTGCGGCAACCCCGAATAATTTTGCAGCTAATCCTCCAATACCTTTCCCTACTAAGGATAATATAGCTTTTGAAAAGCTACTTACTCCGGGAGCAAGTGTCTTTACAACCTTAAATGCTTTGTAACCTATAAGTACCTTAGGAAGTACCGTAATCAGTTTTGCAGTAGAATCTGAATTTTTTTCACAAAATCCAGCAAACTTAGAAACACCAGATGCAACTCCATCTACTACACTTTTAAAATTCGATACCGATTCAGTAGAGCCAAAAGAACCATTTAATTTTTCTAAGCTTTCTCCTATTGCGCTTACTGCTGAACCAACTGCACTTCTTGCTTCTTTTGTGTCTGAGCTTAAAACTTTCCAGTACTTTCCTGCATTTTTTCCAATGCTTCCAATTTTCTTTGCCACACCATCTCCATCCATCTTATCGAGTGAATCTGTAATTGCACTAACCGCTTTAATTCCTACGGACGAAACACTATCAAAAGCTGGTTGCAGCTTATTACTGACCGTTTCTGTCAGACCGTCCACTGCTTGGTCAACCGTTTTATATTCTGTTGCCATCTTCGTGAACTGTTTATTTGTTCCCGTCTTAGCTACAGCATCAAAGAACTCCTCTGTCTTAATTTTTCCGTCTTGAACATCCTTAATCATCTGTTGCGTAGATTTTCCCATCGTCTTTGCAACTGCCGCTACACCTGCAGGTGTCTGTTCAACCATAAGTTTAAAGTCTTCCCATTGCACTTTAGGTTTAGCCGCCATCTGGGTAGCCTGCTGTGAAAGTGTTTTCATCGCCTGCTTGGGGTCTTCGGCAGCAGACGCAAGTCCTCCAAAGCCTTTTACTAGCTTTGTAGTATTCTTTGTCCCTACAGCCGCAAGCTGTGCATATGTAGAAGCCATATCAGATGAATTATAAATGGTCTGTTCGGCAAACTTCTGTAAGTTTTTTTGCACCTTCGTAATCTGCTTTGTAGTTTTACCAGAAATCGTCATATTGCCTTTGAACGTTTTCCATGTCGCACTGGATTCATTCATTCCTGAGACAAGTCCTGACAAGTTACTTGTAACAACCGATACCGCTTTGCCACCTGCTGCCGCAAAAGCTCCGAATCCGATTCCTTTTTTCAGTATTGAGCCGAGGGATTCTGTAGACTTCTGTGCAGCTTTCATCCCTGCAGTAAATCCTGCATCTCTTGCGCTAAGTATCGCTTCTACACTGTATGATTCTGACATTAGTCTATCCCTCCTCTCGCTTTAAAAGTTGTTTTACTCTTGCAAAACGGTCTGTTTTGTTCTCTTCTTTCATGATTTCTCTTAAGTTTGCTTCATGATCATAGAACTTTTTAAAAATAGTAAAAACAGGCCTTCCTGATTTCTTTCTGGCTTTTGCCTTGAAATTCAGAAATGCCTGCAAATGATTTCTATAATCTTTTTCTTCCTGTTTCAATTCTATTGCTTTTCTTAATAATTTCCATTCGGGAATTGTGAGCCTGTCTACTTCTTCAAAACTCTTAAACCCTAGGTACTGAAAACATTCAAGCGCTATCTGTTTGTATATCTCCTCAAAGTCTTTTATTTCTGTTTCTTCTCCGTTTTCTTTTCCTTCGCTGCTTCCAGTTCTGCCGCTTTCTTCTGCTCCTCCATCATCTTCAGCACTTCCGCTGTGATTTTCTTCGTAGCATTCGCTGACTTTAAAAAATCAATCACCTGCTCGAACACATCGTCTATATCCGTGTTCTCATCCTCAATATAAGCATCAATATCCTCTTTTTTCAGTCGAGGATTCTGTCCCTTATTTGCAATAAATAAAACATCGCACAAAGTCTCTACATTTCCGTCAAGTAACTCTCCAAATGCATACTGCATTCCAATATTCATTTCCTTACCCGGAATTTTTTCTACTGGAATAGTTGTCATCTTATTTACTTCTCTCAAGAATCCCATTCCGAATTTAAACTGATATACCTGTCCATTCATTTCTAATTCAAACATCTATTTTCCTCCTTAAAATTAAGCTCCCAGCGCTGGTGTATCTGTAAAGGCGTATGCCTGCTCCTGCTGATTTGCTGTAATTGTAACTTCTCCTTTTTCTCCTGAACCTTCTGCTCCGAAGGTCAATGAAACCTCAACAAATTCATCTGCATTAGCCGTATATTCAAGTTCAGTTAAGTATGCCCAGAAGTATCTTCCTTTGAACTTATTTGATTCTTCCGCTACCGGTTCCATCAAATTAGCTTCCCAGACTTCGATTTTCTCTCCATTGTCTAACGCATCTTCCAAATCATCAAGCAAGGTGTCTCCCTTTTTCAAAATACTTGTTGCCGTGATTTCTGTTTCCAATGCTCCTGGGGTTCTGATTGAACCATCTTTTGTTGCTGTGCTATCTGCATCTCTGCTCTTTGTACGGCCGTTTTCTGTTGTAAATGCCAAAGTCGTACCGGCCGCTGTCGCTTTTTTAGATAAGATTCTGTACAGATATACAAGCTTCTTACCCTGTACTGCTTCATTTGCGAAAAGCTGTAAATCTAATCTTTTCATCTATGTACCTCCTAATTAAACTTAAATTCGAGTTCTAATACCCCATGAATAAGGGGCTGCTTTGTTGTTGCATCTGCTAAAATCCTCTGATCCATGTTTCGAAGATTCCAGCCAAAGTTTTTTGTTAACTGTAACTTATAACAGATATCCTTGATTCCTAACAGGATGCCCGATACTGTTCCTCGTTGTCTTGGACTATTATGCCAGACATGGATTGTCTGAAAGACATTTCCGAATGCTACTGTTTTGTTTCTATCGTCTGTCTGATGAGAATCTGCAAGGTAGATAAACGGGTACGGTGTTCCTTCTGGCGGAAGGAATGAATCATAAATCCCGATATCTGGATACTTTTCTTTTAATGCTACAAGTAAATAAGAAAATAACTCCTGTTGTGGGTCCACATTTCTCACCTCATTTCACAAGTTTATCCATGTCTTTTTTAAAGAGTTCTTTTTGCTCTTCCCAGCTTGGTCTTACAAATGGTTCTGCCTGCATGAATCTGGTTCCATATTCTACATAAGGGGAATACTCTGTTGTCGGTCCTACCGCTGCCGTCATTCCATCGTCCCGTATCTCTGTATTGATACTATTTGCCGTATCACCAGTCGTATACCCCTTTGTAAACGCTGTCGTTGTCTTCCGCTTCATCTTTTTATTCAGTTCATCTCCATTGACCTGGACCACTTTCCTGACATCATTTAAATTACAGTTTGCTTTCAGTTTTCTCTGGAGTTCATCCAGTCCTATCATTTTGATTCCTGACATCAGGCCACCTCCGACACAATAAATGTCTGCTTGGTCCGAAGCTTTCTTGTATAATCAACCTGATATCTCTTTTCTCCGATACGGATAAAATCAAATTCTTTCTTATAATGATTCTGGATATGCAGCGTAAGGCTTCCTTGCTTTATACTCCCATAGACTAATTTAAGCATCTCTGTTTTCGTATCCATGACAGAAGCATACCGCATCTCTTCCTTTACCGTATCTTCCTCATAATTTCCCGTTTCGGTATCATATGCCCCAGGAGAACTTTTCTGAAAAAAAATTTGTGTATCATATCTCATAAGAATCTCAACTTACCTTTCTTTCCCTTTTCCTGCGTAGCGAGATAGGTGTTGATATCATCCATGTAGCCTGAAAAATCATTATTAGACCATGAGAGGCTTTCTCCTTCTACGCTGTGAGAAGATAGCCCCTCTGAGCCAAGCCTGTTGTATCGGATAATCGAAACATCTAACACAATGTAATCCATCTCATCCGGAGGGTCTAAACCTCCAAGAAGGAATTTCAGTCTCTTCTTTGTCCCATCAAGAATTAATGTCAGTTTCCGATCGGGAGTGTTGTCTTCTTCCGGAAGGCCTAACATCTCTTTTAAATCGCTTAATAAAACAATGTCTGTCACTTATCATCACTCTCCTGGATTGCCTCAATCAGAGGCTCGCCCTGTGCGTTTTCGGAGCTTAATAGTTCTTTAATCCTTTTTTCATTCGCCTTTTTCCCCTGCCGGGGGAAAATATCCCCGACAGAGTAGTTGTGATAGATTTTTCCTTCTTTCACTGTTTTGAAATCTGTTAAATCCGAAAAAGGTTTAATTACCTTATACATTCACGCACCTCGCTATTTTGCTACAACATCCACTGAGGCAACCGCTTTGAAATTTCTGTCACACTCTACGATTGTAATATGATTTCCTGTAGTAACAGTAATCTCCGACTTTCCATCCCACTTAGTCCAGTTCTTAACATCCATGCCATAAGTTACCGGGGTGGCAGCAGAATTTACTTTTACTTTGTATGAGTTTCCAATTCCAAGAAGCGTACTATCAAGAGTTACCGCATTGGTTCCCTCGCTTTCACCTTTTGCAGTATTCGCCGTCAAACTGCCCAAAGTCTGTGTATCGGCCCCGCCAACAGAGATGTAAGCAATTCCATCCAGGTATTCGCAAAAAAGTCTCAATCCCATAATCGCAAACATATCGGAAATTGCTCTTTCATAATTGCCCTGAATATGAAATCCGACAAACCCTGTTTCTGAATCCGTCGTATAGGAAAGCCCTGCTTTTATAAATTCAGAATCCGCCGGGTCGACATAGTATGCAATCAAGTTATTGAGTGGTGTTGCAATCACGACATTTTCTGGAATTTCAGAACTGATGAAAACAACATCCGCTCCAAGAAATCCTTTTACATACTCCATACCGAAAGCAGTCTGTAATGTAATGTCGGCTGCACCCACATACTTATAAACATCCAGAGTATTCACCCATACTGCAATTCCAGTAGCAGTTCTCTTCATCTTTTTGAACTTGTCTTTCACCTTTCCGATAGCCATAGCTACAGCCATCTGCCAGGTAGGCTCATGACCGGAAAGAGAGCCTTTTTTGAGCTGGGCATAAAACTTATCTGTTACGAGGCTGATCAGGTCAGATTTAAACTCATCATCCGTCATCTGTACCGCTGCTTCGTATCCATACTCTGCAATTGCTTCAAGTGATACTGCCTTTCTATATTTCTCAATCTTAATTGTATCAAGGATTTCCTCGGAAACTTCATACTGCGATAAAGGAATTTCCTCTCCTTCCCCTACATTTCCAGACTGTAAAACCCCCTTCGCTTTCTTCGTTTTTAAAAGAGAACCGTTTTCCTTGCGAATCATTCTCGTAATCCCCATCACATCCAAAAGGGACTGCAGGTTCTTTCCGAAAGATGTTACAAAATCAATCTCTCTGGCCCTTACCATAATCTGCTCTGTGCCAGTCATATTATCTGGTGCTGCAAAGAGCTGTAAATCTATGTTTTTACGTTTCATGTTTTCCCTCCTATCTAAATAAATCCATATGTTCCGCAATCATCTGCTGACGTTTTCCAGGATCCTTAATCTGCAGGATCTGTTCCTTCGTGATAGTACTTCCACCCGCTCCATTCTTCGGTGTTCTTCCTTTCACTGCCTCTTTCACGCCATCTTCTACTGCTTTTTTATAAAGCTTCACAAAGGCTTCTACCGATGCTTTTGTATCTTCCGCCTCCTCTGACACCAGATGAGAAAGGAGCTCATCCGGGATGCTGATTTCTTCTTCTGAAAGCATCTTTCTTGCCGTCTTTGCCATTTCCGACAATGCGTTTTGCTTTTTCATGTCGTTCAGTTCTTTTTCCAGTTTTCTTGCCCGGTACTCCGCCTTTTCTTCTTTAGTCATTTTAGCAAGCTTTTCTGCCTCCGATACCTTATCATCCGCAAGAGCTTCCCACTTTGCTTTAGCATTTGACATTGCCGCCTGAATTGCTTTCTGGGTTCTGCGGTCAAACTCTGCCCGGTTCTCACCCTGATTTAAGAATTCGTCAAAGCTTACAGGCTTCTCATTGTTATTGTTCTGGTTTCCTTCCGCTCCAGCTCCGCTGCCGTCTCCTGCGCCGCCACCGTCTCCTTCTGCGAACAACTGTAAATCTAATTTATATTTACTCATATTGCTCCTTTCTGTACCGCTCCGTACTAAGTCCGAACCGTCACTCTGGGTAGTTTAATGTCATTTCGGACAAATCATAGTTACATAACTTTTACATTGTTTGGAAATTCATTTGCTATACTGCAAATGCCAAGAAAAAAAGAATCTATCAGAGTTTTTGTTTGTTCTGATAGATTCTCAAAATCTAAATTTATGATTACTTTTCCTGACTCTATTACACAAGCAATCTTGTCCTGTGTCAAATTCTGAATAGAATTAACTAAGTTCTGTGTGAGAATCGATACCGCTGCACATATAATATCTTCCCCTTTTTTTGCAAAGTCAGCATGTCCACTAACTTTGACTTCATCTTTTCGAACGCTTACTTCAATCAAAAGAAGTCCTCCTTTCTTTCCGGTCATTCCCCGCCGGTGGGAGATAATCTGGATCACCTCCTAATTTTTATGAGTTATCTTGGCTCCCCACTCTGGTAAGAAGTTAATTTCATAGTGATACTTATCCACATTCGCTCCCGAAACATCTTCAACGACATACATTGTATAATCATTCAGATAAACTAAATCTTTCTTATACTTTCCCTCTGCTGTTTCGATGATAACTTCAAGCTCGTTATCATTATTATTCTGCAAAGCAAATGTTCCAGTAAGTTCAAGCAATACAGTGTCAGTTCTGGCATTAATCACTGTCAGCTTTCTTGTTACGTTAAAATTGTCAGCTTCTTGGGATACATTCTGTGATACTTTGTAAGATTCAGAACACCCCGTAAGCATTCCTACTGCTAACATCGTTGCTGCCACCGCTAATAAAATCTTCTTTTTCATCGTTTCATTCTCCTTTCATTGTGTCGGTGTAATTTGCAAAGACCCAATCTTCCGCAAGCATATCTGCCTGGGAAGCAAGCCACCCCATCTGTACTCCTGACGTTCCGACAAATGCGATTGCCTTGTTGCCGATTGCATCATGTTCGCAATTTACAATATCTCCCGCAGATGTTTTGTAGGAAATCCCGCTTGCAAGCTGGATATACTGTCTTTTTCCATTCCACCCTTTTCTTGCCACTTTAAAACCACGTTTTAAATATTTAATAGCTTCGCCAAAATTAAATTCAGCTTCTCCACCAAGAATCGGGCAGTTCTGTCCATTCGCAACAATCCATTCATCAGAAAGAATATTCTGAATGGTATACTCAACTCTCTGTGTTTCTCTTATATCCAGACAGTCGCCATCTTTTGTGTACATAAGGATTGTCTGGGATTCTTCATCCCACCACCAATAGCCAGCCCATGACGGGAGTTTTACTGGAATTCCAGATTTCATTGCTTTTAATGCTTCTTCAAATTTCATGCTTTCATTCCTCTCTTTCTTAAAAATAAGTATAAAAATGCCACCAATCGCAATGATTGATGGCATTATTTTTGATAATAAGTTTTGATAAAGCTGTCCGCTCTATATTTCGTTGTTATCTATCCATTATCAAAACTTACAAGTATTGATAATGGAAGTCAGATAAAATCACTCGTTTTTCCATCCTATAGGATATCCTGCATTTTCCCATTCCTCAAATGTCACTTGTTCTGGAATAAGTCCAAACATCTTCATTACTTTTAAATCACTTTCTTTTGACTTTCGAATTTCTTCTTCACTTGGTTTTTGTAGCATCCTCTCTTTTGCTTCCTGGGTCAGACTTGCTTTTTCCTTTTCCGTAGGATGTACATCATCGTATCTAGTTCGAAGTAAAAAACATTCGTGCTGAGATAATTCTCCTTTTCTTCTTTCCTGCTCATCTCGCGGCAGCCATATCCATTCTCTTGCTGTTAAGCCCATCGCTATCGCTCCTTTAAAAGTATGAAATATTTTCCGTTGTAATTCACTGTTTTTACAACACAAAATTCTTGTTTTCGTTCATAAAGTACTTCTTTTTCATCTAAGCCAATCGAACTAATATCTCTTCCTTTCTTTGAGGACTGAACATAAATTTGTATGTCTGCATCTTCATTATACCCTCTTTCTTTTGACATGCTCCAATATTGATTTATTGTGACTGTCTCATTTTCAACATACTCTTTCATAAATTTTTCAATTCTCTCATTTTTATCTGAAAAAGCCGTAAAATCAACTGTCCGTATAAGATTTCCTTCATATTGGGGCATCTTTGATAAAGCAGAATCTAACTCTTCTACAAACTTTCGTTCCTGTTCTGGAAGTTCATCTGTATCTTTATGATTTCTTAGTAGCTCATTAATTCTATAAGATGCTGAACTCTTGTATTCAAGAAGTGTTTTCTTTTCTTTCTTCGTTAACTGCATCTTATCAGATTTACCAAGTGTTTTCAAGCGTTCCCATTCTTCCGTGGTTCCACCTTTATCAAGCCAATCTAGCCATGCATGATAATCTTCCATATCATGAGCTGGACCAGTAGTACAATGACACTGAGGATGCATAGGTGGGGCATTTTCTCCCGGCATCATATCCGATACATTAAATATCTTCCCATCTAATCCTTTGCAGATCTTACATGGATGCGGTCCCGTTGCCATATACTCATACTTTTCATTGC
>UMJG01026886.1_pt1 | contig 70644 bp, 74 predicted proteins | sample 1965981 | NCBI WGS metagenome assembly UMJG01 (sample SAMEA4836144, study PRJEB28245) | human gut metagenome | biome: gut microbiome; material: fecal sample | place: Denmark | collected 2008 | reverse complement strand
GATAACATGATTATATTGCCACGGACTTATGCAACTGTGCCTATAAACCATTTAAATCACAACCACATGAACAAAACGCAAATTGGCGAAAACGCAGGCATTGTTTGGAACATATTAAAGGACAATAAGCACTGGGAATATGAACAATTAAAAGAAATTTCCGGCTTGTCGGATAGAGAGTTGAATGCAGCCATAGGCTGGTTGGCAAGAGAAGATAAAATTGATTTTGACATGAATCAAGAAGGCGATTGCATATTTCTGACCGTTAATGTATTCATCGGTTAAAATTCAATTTGGATTCATAAAAACAACAGGTTGCATCTTTTTTATATATAGATGCAACCTGTTGTTCTTTTATGAACGGCCTACCAATCAGATAATCCGAGTAACTGTTATATCCGGAAAATCCTGTAAAAACATCAGCAACAACCCTTCCTCATTCATCCTTTTAGCTTTCACTACCATACTTACGTGATAAACATTCTTTCCGTTTGTATATGCTTCTGTCATCTCATAAGATACTACCACATAATTTCGTGTATTAAACTTTTTAGATACTCTTTTGATAGCTTCTTTGTCATCTGTAGAGAAATCAATCATCATATTACGTAAGCCTATGCTTTTAAAAAAATAACTTAGCGTTTCCAAGCCCAACAAGACCAACAGTGTAGCCGATATCCCGACCGCATACATTCCAGCCCCTACCGCAAGCCCAATTCCCGAGGTCGCCCAGATACCTGCCGCTGTAGTCAGCCCCCTAACAATCTGCTTCTGCAAAATAATTGTCCCAGCACCGATAAAACCAATTCCACTCACTACCTGTGCAGCAATCCGACTCGGATCCAGACGAATCAAATCCGTTTTCAGCACTTCCATAAATCCATATTGAGAAACAATCATCATCAATGCACTTCCCAAAGCTACTAGAAAATGAGTACGATAACCAGCTTCCTTTGCACGATACTCACGTTCCAAGCCTATTAAAACTCCCATTGCACCAGCAACAAAAAGCCGTAAAGCAAAATCCCAAAAGATATCCATAACACCTATCTCCTTATATTATTATACTGCAATACTTCTAAACAAGAAAATCTCTTCCAAAAACCTAACTAAAAAGCTGAAGCTTTTTACAGATTCTAATATTTGTTATCTCGAAATATAAGAATAAAATTCGATTTATGCTATCTTTGCACAGACAAAAAAACACCTTTTACAAATTATGAAATATAAACTTTTAGTACTCGATCTTGACGGAACACTGACCAATTCTAAAAAGGTCATTACCGAACATACACGTACCACTTTGATTGAAGCACAAAAACGCGGACTCAAAATAGTCCTTGCATCAGGAAGACCAACCTACGGAGTTGTCCCATTGGCAAACCAGTTGGAACTGGACAAGTATGAGGGATATATTCTTTCTTATAATGGAGGAGAAATCATCGACTGGAAAACCGGTGAAATGATGTATAAAAACCTACTGGACCCCGAAGTGCTTCCCTATTTATACCAGTGCGCCAAAGACAATAATTTCGCCATCGTCAGCTACGAGAACGAATACGTACTGACAGAGCATCCAGACGACGAATACGTTCTCAAAGAAGCATTGCTTAATGTTATGAAAATTAAGAAAGTAGACAATTTTCTTAAAGCAATAAATCATCCTATCGCCAAGTGTCTGATAGTTGGAGATCCTACCCGACTGGCTGTATTGGAAAAAGAAATGTACGACCACTTGAAAGACCGGATGGGCGTATTCCGTTCCGAACCTTATTTTTTGGAACTGGTTCCCAAAGGTATCGATAAAGCACGCTCCCTTTCTGTCCTGCTGAAAGAAATAAATATGAAAAAAGAAGAGATGATTGCTGTAGGTGATGGCTTCAACGATCTCTCTATGATACAATACGCAGGTTTAGGAGTCGCAATGGCAAATGCTCAACCTGTTGTACGTGAAAATGCTGACTATATTACTCTATCGAACGATGAAGATGGTGTAGCAGCTGTAGTAGAAAAATTTATTTTAGCTTAAAGAAATCACCGCAGGAAGTAAGCATGCTCTTCCTGCGGCAAAACTTATTACGGATTTTTAGGTCTCCGGTCAAAAAAAGGATTTTTAGAGGACGCACTTACAGGAATAGCATACACTTGCGTACATCCATCCAGCCAGTCAAGTCGCTGTGCGGCAAGTCCCGCAGAAAACATAACACGAGTATCTACTCTGTTATCGGCTGCAACAGAACAAGCCGAACCTATTGCAATACCTACATCTACACTATTGATAGCACACGGAACACCATCTTCTCTTTCTCCACAAGTTGCGAAACCACAATGCCCGCAGTTCATCCCATGCGGATGGTCGTGCGTACCAATCAGTACCACACACTCAGCTTCCAGAATATTATCAGCATCACGCAAGAAAAACTTAAACCCGTTCTCCTCATACATCTGCTTCATCGTATCCGAAAGAATACGAATATTACTTTCCGTCACCATTGCCACCTCAATGATATCTACTCCTTTCGCTTTCGGAGCAGTACGTGCAGCAATCATCATCTGTTGAGCAATCTGTAACACCTGCTCATGGCGACTGTCTCTTTCATTCAGTATCATATCACATTAAAGTTAAAACATAATAATAACAAAAGGGTTATATCCGAGCTCCTCTGCAAAGCATCGGACGCTCTAAATATAACCCTTTTTCTAAAACAAACCGTCAAAACGATTTATTTCTTTTTTCCTTTTTTCAGGTCATTTTCATGAATGGCCTCTTCTACTTGATAAGCCGGAGCATGTTTTTTATGCATGCCTTTCGGTTTTTTATTACCAGCAGCTCCCATAGTAAAAACCTCCTTTCAAAAGTCCTTAAAAAAGTCGAATATAATGTTATTTCAATATATCCAGTTGTTTGAAACATTTAGTTAACTTTTCTATTGCAAAGTCCACTTGTTCCTTTGTATGAGTAGCCATCAATGCAAAACGCACTAATGTATCCTGAGGTGCACATGCAGGCGGAATAACAGGATTTATAAACACACCTTCATCAAAAGCAAGTTTAGTTACCTCAAAAGTTTTATCTGTATCACGCACATACAACGGAATAATAGGGCTTTCTGTTTCTCCGATTTCAAAGCCAGTTTCACGGAAACGCTTCAATGCATAATTTGTAATTTTCCACAAGTTTTCCTGACGCTCCGGCTCTGTCTTGAAAATATGCAGAGCTTCCATTGCCGCAGCAGTAGCAGCAGGAGTATTACTAGCCTGGAATATGTAAGAACGTGCATTGTGGCGCAACCAGTTGATTACATCCTTATCACCAGCAACAAAACCTCCGATAGAAGCCAATGACTTAGAGAATGTACCCATAATCAAGTCAATATCTTCAGTCACTCCAAAATGATCGCATACACCGCGTCCGTTTCTTCCGAATACACCAAGACCGTGAGCTTCGTCTACATATACAGTAGCATTGTATTTCTTCTTCAGGCGAACGATTTCAGGCAGATTTGCCAAATCACCTTCCATAGAGAATACGCTATCTACAACAATCAGTTTGATAGCATCAGGTTCACATTTTTGAAGCTCTTTTTCCAGCGCTTCCATGTCATTGTGTTTGTACTTCAGCTGAGTAGCAAAAGAAAGGCGACGTCCGTCGACAATAGAAGCATGGTCGCGGTCATCACAAATAATATAGTCACCGCGTCCGGCAAGCTGTGGGATAACACCTTCATTTACAGTGAAACCGGTAGAAAAGCACAACGCTTCATCTTTTCCCACAAATTCTGCCAACTCCTTTTCCAGTTCCACATGGATATCAAGAGTTCCGTTCAACAAACGCGAACCGGCACATCCGGTTCCATACTTGCGGGTAGCAGCAATAGCTGCATCGATAATGCGCTGGTCGTGAGTCAGTCCCATGTAAGAATTAGATCCGAACATCAAAACCTTTTTTCCATCCATAATTACCTCTGTGTCTTGAGCACTGTCAATTTCGCGGAAGTAAGGATACACACCTCTCTCCATGTACATCTGAGGTGTTCTGAATTTACTTAGTTTGTCTTGTAATAATCCCATATTCTAATAGCTGGTAAGCCCTGAACGACTTACATTATTTATATTAACCGGACGCTTCATGCCGGCAATTTCAAAAAAGAGTGTGCAAAGATAATAATTTTCATTATTTCATGTGCTCGTTAAAGCAAAAAAAACTTCTCTGACATCATTTATACATAAAAAATACCATCTGATAAACAAAATAGTCGTACTTTTGTTTACTTAAAACACCAACCCACCCGCAAAATGGATTCAAAAAAAGAAATAGTATTTATAGTCAATCCTATATCAGGCACTCACAGCAAAGAGTTTATCTTGCACCAGATAGAGAAAAGACTAGACCACTCATTATATAATTATACGATACGTAAAACCGAATATGCCGGACATGCTATCGAAATAGCCCGCCAGGCTGCCGAAGAGAAAAAAGACATCGTGGTAGCTATAGGAGGAGACGGAACTATCAATGAAATAGGACGCTCACTTATACATACTGACACGGCCATGGGAATTATTCCTTGCGGATCGGGCAACGGATTGGCAAGACATTTGCACATTCCTCTGGAAGCACGCGGAGCTATTGATGTCTTAAATCAAGGCTATATCAAAACCATCGATTACGGAACGATAGACAGTCGCCCTTTCTTCTGCACCTGCGGAGTTGGTTTCGATGCTTTCGTAAGCCTTAAATTCGCCGATTCAGGAAAGAGAGGACTACTCACCTATCTTGAAAATACCTTGCACGAAAGTCTTACCTATCGGCCAGAAACATACGAGATAGAAAATTCTTCGGGCACTGTACGTTATAAGGCCTTTTTAATAGCATGTGCCAATGCTTCACAATACGGTAACAACGCCTATATAGCTCCCCAGGCGTCACTTACGGATGGCATGATGGATATCACTATACTTGAGCCTTTTACTGTTCTGGATGTCCCGGCACTTTCTTTCCAGCTGTTCAACAAGACAATTGACCAAAACAGCCGCATTAAGACACTGAAAGAAAAAAAGATTACCATACATCGCACGAAGGAAGGAGTATTCCATTTCGACGGAGATCCCGCTATGGGAGGAAAAGACCTTGAGGTGGAAGTTATTTCAAAAGGACTTAAAGTAATAGCTCCACAGAAAACAAAGTCGGGTGTAGAGGCATTTAATGTGCTTCAACATTTTACCGATTTTATAGGTAGCCGCCCGATTACATCAGCCATTACGCGTAAGCACAAAGAACTTTTGCAGATAAACCACAACTTATTACGCAGGCTATCCAAAAGAAATTAAAGATTTTAACCAGATCACGCCCTATTCCGTTCAGGTATAGGGCGTAAAAGTATCTACATATTCAAATAAAAATCTTTCGTCAGTTCAATATAGTCTTTGCTGTACACATGACGATCCAGCTCTACAACCAGATGCTCTGTATCATAGGCACATATCTTCCGACCAAAAGCCAGCAACACACGTTTAGGCTCAGCCCCAGGTTTAGTATGAACCAACGTCTTCCGTTGTATATAAAGATGTTTCTCCGCAGCAAGGGAAACGAAGAAATCGCCAGCATCTGCCGGAATAATCACAGAAAAAACTCCATCTTCCGTTAAAAGCTTTTCTACCGCAGTCAACAAATTTCCAAATGTAAGGTTTCCCGTATGCCGTGCCGTATCCCGTCGTTCATCCGGGCAACGTACTTCTTCCACAAAATAGGGAGGATTAGACACTATTACATCGAAACTTCCATATTCCTCTCCATTCATCTGCATAACATCTTTCCGGCAGATACAGATCCGATTTTTCCACGGTGATGCATTTACATTTTCCATTGCCTGTTCTACAGCCTCCCCGTCAATATCAGTTCCTACGACACAAGCAGCAGAACGCTGGGCCACCATCAGGGCAATCAAACCTGTTCCCGTCCCTATATCAAGCACCCTTTTTGCCGTGTCGACTTGCACCCATGCTCCGAGAAGCACACCGTCTGTACCAACTTTCATGGCGCAACGATCGTGAAAAACCGTGAACTGCTTGAACTTAAAATATGGATTAGGCATATTACTTATATTTCTTATTTTCCGTCAAAAATAAATAAAATACATGGCTTTTCAGTGTAAAAGTGTCATTTATTTTGTTTGACACATTGCATTTACGACAAATCCGCTTCCGTATTCGAAGTGGAATGATTAACTTTGTACTCGTTTTTGAGCTTTCAAACATGCTCTTATTAAAAATACACAAAACGCGAATATGGTAAGAAGAAAGAAAATAGAAACGGACAGTTCGATAAAAACTGGAAATGATGAACTTTCAATGGTAACAGAAATAGAAACTGCTCCCGAAAATCTGTCAGCAGATGAACTGGAGAAGGAATTCCCCATCATGACTTTACGCAACATGGTAATGTTTCCCAGCGTAGTCATGCCTGTCACTGCTGGCCGACGTACTACACTGAAACTTGTGCATGACGCGATGAAAGATAAAAGACATATTATCATTGCCACACAAAAAGTTGCAGAAGTAGAAGATCCCGGAATATCAGACTTGCATCCTGTTGCTGTTATCGGACGCGTATTACGCGTATTCGAAATGCCTGGTGGAAACACAACTGTCATCCTTCAGGCAAGCAACATCAAGGTACATCTTGATGAAGCAACAGGTACACGCCCCTACCTGAGAGGAAAAGTAAGCCTGATAGAAGAGCAGATGGAACCGACAGATTCTGACGAATTCAAGGCTTTGATGGACACCTGCATCGAGTTAAGCAATAATTATATCGAAGCATCAGAACAGATAAGCCCGGATATCACTTTCGCTTTAAAGAATTTACCAAAGAACCACATTCTTGTAGATTATATCTGTACAAACTTCCCTCTTTCGATAGAAGACAAGTTTCATTTGCTCAACCAGAATACACTGAAAGACCGCTTGTACAATCTGATACAAGTGCTCAACCGCGAAACCAAGTTGGCGAATCTGAAGCAAGATATTCAGATGCGTACACGGGAAGAACTTGACAAACAGCAGCGTGAATATTTCTTGCAACAACAGATAAAGAATATTCAGGATGAGTTGGGACACGGACAGGATGATGAAATAGAAGAACTCCGCAAGAAAGGAAAGGAGAAAAAGTGGAAAAAAGAAGTAGCCGAAGTTTTCGAACGCGAAGTTTCGAAACTGGAACGCATCAATCCACAGTCGCCCGACTACAACGTACAGCTCAACTACCTGCAAACGTTATTGGCATTGCCATGGGAGGTCTATACTACAGACGTCCTGAACATACCCAACGCGGAAAAAGTTCTGAATAAAGATCATTACGGACTGGAAAAGGTAAAAGAGCGTATATTGGAACATCTTGCTGTCTTAAAACTGAAAGGCGACCTGAAATCACCGATCATTTGTCTGTACGGCCCTCCGGGAGTTGGTAAGACATCGTTGGGACGCTCTATCGCTGCCGCCCTCAAGCGCAAATACATACGTATGTCGCTAGGAGGCGTACATGATGAAGCAGAAATACGCGGACATCGCAAAACATACATCGGAGCAATGCCGGGACGTATCATTAAAAGTCTTATCAAGGCAGAAGCCTCAAATCCGGTTATCATCCTCGATGAGATAGATAAATTAAGCAGTGACCGTCAGGGAGATCCAGCTTCAGCTATGCTTGAAGTTCTCGATCCGGAACAAAATAACTCGTTCCACGACAATTACATTGATCTCGACTACGATTTGTCGAAAGTCATGTTCATTGCTACGGCAAACAATCTGGGTACGATTCCGACTCCGTTGCTCGACCGTATGGAGCTGATTGAAGTAAGTGGATATATCACCGAAGAGAAAATAGAAATTGCCCGCCGCCATCTTATCCCGAAAGAAATGGAGGCTACAGGTTTAAAGCGTGAACATGTAAAGTTTACCAAACCAGCCATTGAGTATATCATAGAAAACTATACACGCGAAAGCGGAGTACGTGAACTGGAAAAGAAAATCAGCAAGGTAATGCGCAAAATAGCTCTCGAGATTGCCAGCGACAAGTTCGAAGGGCTGCATGAACTGAAACCTGCCGATATCAGACAATATCTGGGAGTTCCGGAATATTCACGCGACAAGTATCAGGGAAATGAATATGCAGGTGTAGTAACAGGCCTTGCATGGACTGCTGTAGGAGGAGAAATCCTGTTCGTAGAGACCAGCTTGAGCAAAGGAAAAGGTGGACGACTTACCCTGACTGGTAACTTAGGAGATGTCATGAAAGAATCAGCTATGCTGGCTCTGGAGTATCTGAAAGCACATACCCATCTGCTCGATCTGCCTGAAGGCATTTTCGACAACTGGAATATTCATATACACGTACCAGAAGGAGCAATTCCTAAAGACGGTCCTTCTGCCGGCATCACGATGGTTACCTCGCTGGCTTCGGAACTTACCCAGCGGAAAGTAAAAGCGAACCTGGCTATGACAGGTGAGATTACACTTCGTGGAAAAGTATTGCCGGTAGGTGGAATCAGAGAAAAAATCCTGGCAGCCAAACGTGCCGGAATCACTGATATTATTCTCTGCGAAGAAAACCGCAAGGACATAGAAGAGATTCAGCCATTGTACCTGAAAGGATTGAACTTCCACTATGTAAAGGATATAAAAGAAGTCCTTACACTGGCACTGACAGACGAAAAAGTAGCTGATGCCATAGATTTTACCGTGACTGACGAGAAAAAAGAAGAAAAGTAAAAGCTCGCTTATAACATGAAATTTGAATTACAATATACAGACCCGCGTTCCAACGCCCGTGCCGGACTGATTACAACCGACCACGGGCAGATAGAAACGCCTATCTTCATGCCTGTGGGAACACTGGGCAGTGTGAAAGCCGTTCATCTGCACGAACTGAAAGAAGACATTAAGGCACAAATTATTTTGGGAAATACCTATCATTTGTACCTTCGTCCCGGACTTGACACACTGGGAAAAGCCGGTGGACTACATAAATTCAACGGCTTCGACCGTCCGATGCTGACAGACAGTGGAGGTTTTCAGGTATTTTCTCTTGCCGGCATCCGTAAGATGAGAGAAGAAGGAGTGGAATTTCGTTCACACATCGATGGCTCTAAACATCTGTTTACTCCCGAACGTGTAATGGATATCGAACGTACCATCGGAGCTGACATCATGATGGCTTTCGATGAATGTACTCCAGGTACAGCTGACTACAATTATGCCAAGAAGTCAATGGAACTAACTCACCGCTGGCTGGACCGTTGCATTACCCGTTTTAATGAAACCGAACCTAAATATGGTTACCAGCAGTCACTCTTCCCGATTGTACAGGGATGTGTGTATCCCGATCTGCGCCGGCGTTCGGCTGAATACATCGCTTCAAAAAATGCGGATGGAAACGCTATCGGCGGACTGGCAGTAGGAGAACCTACTGAAAAGATGTACGAAATGATTGAGGTAGTCAACGAAATACTGCCTACCGACAAGCCACGTTATCTGATGGGTGTAGGAACCCCGGTAAACATACTGGAAGGTATCGAACGGGGAGTCGACATGTTCGACTGTGTAATGCCTACCCGTAACGGACGAAACGGTATGCTTTTCACCAAAGACGGCATCATGAACATGCGTAATAAGAAATGGGAAAACGACTTCTCTCCTATCGAAGCCGACGGAGCTTCGTATGTAGATACGATGTATAGCCGAGCTTATCTGCGTCATTTGTTCCATGCTCAAGAGTTGCTTGCCTTGCAGATTGCTTCCATACATAATCTGGCTTTCTACCTGTGGCTGGTAGGCGAAGCGCGCAAACACATCATCGCCGGCGACTTCTCTACCTGGAAGCCTGCTATGGTGAAACGCATTTCTACACGATTATAAAAAGAATCATGGTAATGAAACAGATAAGCAAATTCCAACTGAAAGAACTGTTTAAGAAGAAATGGCTGAAACGACTTGACCGTTATATTATTGTCAAGTTTTTGGGAACGTACTTTTTCGCCATTGCTTTGATTATTTCTATTGCCGTAGTTTTCGATGTAAACGAAAATATCGACCACTTCATCAATAACAAGGCACCGCTGAAGGCTATTGTATTCGACTACTACCTGAACTTCATACCTTATTATACAAACTTGTTCAGTCCGTTGTTCGTCTTCATTGCGGTTATCTTCTTCACATCCAAACTGGCGGAAAACTCTGAAATCATTGCCATGTTTTCTACCGGAATGAGTTTTAAGCGCCTTATGGTCCCTTATATGATTTCGGCAGGAATCATTTCTGCCGTAACATTCGTATTAGGCACGGAAGTCATTCCTACCGGAAGCGTCACCCGTCTGAAATTCGAAGAGCGCTACAAGAAAAAGAGATCAGCCGATTATGCACGAAACATTCAGCTTGAAGTAGACAGCGGAGTAGTTGCCTACATGGAGCGATACGATGCTTACAGTAAAAGCGGCTACCACTTCTCTCTTGACAAGTTTGAAGACCATAAGCTGGTATCACACCTTACTGCACGCCGTGCTACATACGACACCACTATGTATCACCGCTGGATTATCAGAGATTACATGATACGTGAAATGAGAGGCATGCGTGAATATATTACGCGAGGCGACCGCCTGGATTCTATCATAAAGATGGAACCTCAGGATTTTCTTATCACACGCGGACAGCAGGAAACAATGACTAGCCCTCAGCTTAAAGAATACATCAGTAAACAGAAACAGCGAGGTTTTGCCAATATCAAGGAGTTTGAGGTAGAATACCACCGCCGTATAGCCATGTCGTTTGCTGCATTTATTCTGACTTCCATCGGCTTGTCACTGTCTTCACGAAAAGTAAAAGGAGGAATGGGCTTGCACTTAGGTATCGGACTGGGACTCAGTTTCTCGTATATTCTGTTCCAGACCATTTCATCTACCTTTGCCATAAACGGAAACATGATGCCTGCCATTGCCGTATGGATTCCAAACATACTGTATCTGTTTATTGCCATTTATTTGTACCGCAAAGCTCCAAAATAAAGAAAAGTTGTACCTTTTAGCCCTTTACGTCATCCACGCTGCCTTTACATTCCATCGAAAAGATGTTTGCTAAAGCAGATAAAAACGATCCATACGTAAAGGGCAAAAAGGCTATAAAAAAAAAACAACACGTAATAAGGGGAAAAACATCAGCATCTTTTATACAATAATTCTCGATGTTTTCTGAAAATATGTACAAAAAAATAAGTTGCCCGCTTCAGAAAAATCTGAAATCAGGACAACTTTTTGCTTTTTGTTGTATTCAAAATTCATCTACTCCACCTTCCCACCTTATCATTAATTCAGGTAAGAAGCCAATTCGGTTGCGGTTACATTTTTTGCCACAATAATTCCGCGGCTATCTATCAGATAATTCTTAAAACCGCGCTCCAGGTCGTATGCCCGGAATATTTCCGAATCGGAACCATCTGTTTCCACATAGCAGTCGTTCTTCAAAAGTCCGTCTTGCTTTACCGTTGCGTTGAAAACCGAAACATAACGGTCGAAAGAAACAGAAATCATCTTTATCTGGCTATGTTTATCTGCCAGATGCGCCAATGCAGCATTTTTTTCTCTGGACGCCGCATCGTAACTTGCCCAGAAGCTCAACAACGTATAACCCTCACGGGCATCGTGCAGGTCGAGCAGCTGCACTGAATCGCAAAGCATCAACTGAGGGGCTGCATCACCCAACTTCAGTTTCTCTGCAGGGATACTCTCTTTACTAAAGCTAAGAGAGATTAGGGAACCAATAACTAATACAACAAAAAACCATTTTACACTTTTAATCATGTAATTTGATTTTAGTTAATACTATCCGGGACTGCCCTTTCACAGTGATTTCTACCCGGAACATTGCTTGATGAAATGCATCTTACTAACGAAGATTCATATCATATTTTTGAGAAATCTGCCGCAAAGATAAGCACTTTTTATTTTATGACCTAATAAAAATGCTATATTTTATGTTTTGCAACATATTTTCATATTTCAGGTTGTCCAGAATCTTCACAAATATCTATGCAAGTTTATGAGAAAACAGTATATTTGCAACTAATATCAGCATTATATACATGGATAAGACAAATACCGAACTCGTATTAATACGTATCAGCGGTCTGGACCGTCCGGGGCTTACTGCCTCCATAACAGATATCCTTTCAGGATATGATGTAGACATAATGGATATCGGTCAGGCAGACATTCACAGCACTCTTTCGCTGGGTATTCTTTTTAAATGCAGCGAACAAGATTCGGGTAACATCATGAAAAACCTGTTGTTCAAGGCTTCCGAATTGGGAATAAACATCCGGTTCTACCCTATTTCACGCGAAGAATACGAAGAATGGGTAAGTATGCAGGGTAAAAACAGATATATTCTCACCTTGTTGGGAAGAAAACTGACTGCCCAACAAATAGCAGGCGCAACCAAAATTCTGGCGAACCAGGGATTGAACATCGATGCCATCCGTCGTCTGACAGGTCGTGTTCCTTTGGACGAACAAAAAGCCAGTGTACGTGCATGTATTGAATTCTCCGTACGTGGAACTCCTCGTGACATTGACGAGCTTCAGGGAGAACTGATGCGTTTAAGCAGTACGCTCGAAATGGACTTTTCTTTCCAGAAAGATACTATGTACCGCCGTATGCGAAGACTGATTTGCTTTGATATGGATTCCACGCTTATCGAAACAGAAGTAATAGACGAACTGGCGAAACGTGCTGGTGTGGGTGAACAGGTACAGGAAATCACCGAACGTGCTATGCGTGGAGAAATAGACTTCCGCGAAAGCTTCAAAGAGCGCGTAGCTTTGCTGAAAGGACTGGACGAAAGTGTAATGAAAGACATTGCCGAGAATCTGCCTATCACTGAAGGAGTAGAGCGACTGATGTATGTACTGAAACGTTACGGCTACAAGATAGCTATCCTGTCGGGAGGATTCACTTATTTCGGCAACTACCTGAAAGAACGTTTCGGCATCGACTATGTATATGCCAACAATCTGGAAATAGTAGACGGCAAACTCACCGGACGTTATGTTGGTGATATCGTAGACGGAAAGCGCAAGGCCGAATTACTGCAACTCATCGCACAAGTAGAAAATGTAGATATCGCACAGACTATTGCCGTGGGAGATGGAGCAAACGATCTTCCTATGCTCTCTGTAGCCGGACTTGGCATTGCCTTTCATGCCAAACCCAAGGTAAAAGCCAATGCAAAACAGTCGATAAATACCATCGGACTGGACGGAGTATTATACTTTTTAGGATTTAAGGATTCATACCTCGACGAACGAGGTAACAGTTGATTTTTTGAAGAAACAATATATATGAAGTTTTCAGAACTGAACTTAGAAGACAGTGTACTACAAGCACTCGATGCCATGAATTTCCGGGAGTGCACTCCCGTTCAGGAACACACCATTCCGGTTATCCTGGAAGGAAAAGACCTTATAGGTGTAGCACAAACCGGAACAGGAAAAACGGCAGCCTACCTGTTGCCGGTTATAAACGAACTGAGTAAAGGAGGATATCCTGCCGATGCAATCAACTGCATAATCATGTCACCCACCCGTGAGCTGGCGCAGCAAATAGACCAGCAGATGGAAGGCTTCTCCTACTTCATGCCTGTATCGAGTGTTGCTATCTATGGTGGAAACGATGGAATCCGCTTCGAGCAGGAGAAAAAAGGGCTCACACTTGGAGCAGACGTAGTGATCGCTACACCAGGCCGCCTGATCAGTCACCTGAGCTTAGGCTATGTAGACCTGTCGAAAGTTTCGTTCTTCATACTCGACGAAGCCGACCGTATGCTCGATATGGGATTTGCCGATGATATTATGCAGATAGTAAAATATCTGCCCAAGAAACGGCAGACCATCATGTTTTCGGCTACCATGCCGGCTAAAATACAGCAACTGGCCAAAACCATCCTGCAAAATCCAGTAGAAGTCAAGCTGGCCGTATCAAAACCAGCAGAAAAAATTATTCAGGCAGCCTATATTTGCTATGAAGCCCAAAAGCTGGGTATAATAGAAAGCCTTTTCAGCCAGCAAAAGCCAGAACGCGTAATTATATTTGCTTCCTCCAAGCTGAAAGTTAAGGAAGTTGCCAAGTCACTGAAGCGCATGAATCTGAACGTAGGAGAAATGCATTCCGATCTGGAACAGAATCAGCGAGACGCCATTATGCATGAATTCCGCAACGGACGTATCAGTATGCTGGTAGCAACCGACATTGTAGCGCGCGGTATCGATATAGATGATATCCGACTGGTTATTAATTACGATGTTCCTAATGATAGCGAAGATTATGTACACCGTATCGGACGTACAGCACGCGCCAATAACGACGGATGCGCCATTACTTTTGTCAGTGAAACAGAACAGTCCAAATTCAAGCAGATAGAGAACTTCCTGGAAAAAGATATCTATAAGATTCCTGTTCCTTACGAACTGGGAGAAGCTCCGGAATATGCACCACGGGAAGCACGCAAGAAAAATCCTTCCGGAAAAGATAAAGGGAAAAGGCGCACTTACAAAAAACGTCCGAGAAATAAGTCTGAAAAAGTATGAATCCAATTATAAGAACCATATTCTTATACAAAATATTCACTTTATACAACATTGATAACAGACGTTTTCTAAGTTTTTACTTTGCCTGACACAACGACCGACAAATCTATTTTCAAGAAACAAAGTATATTTCCTCCATAATCATAAACTCCCGAAAAGTTACTCCAAACCAGTAACCTTTCGGGAGTCTTCTTAATACATCCCCATTCCTCTCCTCACCTGAAATGTAGGAAACAAGAGAACTTACTTATTTAGAAATGAAATACCCCGGCTGAATATGCAACCCGCTTTCTACAATGCGTATAAGCTCATCACGCATTTTCTGAACAAGCTCCTTATTTTCTTCTGCTACATTAGAATGCTCTCCCGGATCGGATAACAAATTATATAGCTGATCAGCCTTTGGGTTATTCCCCAATTCTGTATTGGTCTGCTTATTGACAGCAGGACCGTTTGCCGCAGGAATATACTTCCACACACCATCCGTTATCGATAAATTGTTATGCAAGTTCTGTTCCACAGCCCAAGAGCGGCCTTTCACATCAGCCTTAAGCCATGAATCCAGATGATTTTCACTATCGGGCGCACTACCTTCCAGTAAATTTACTCCACACATCGAAGCAAACGATGCAAGCCAGTCGATCTGACTTACCAGATTGTCTGATACTCCAGCAGGAATCTTTCCCTTCCAGCGAATAACGCAAGGTACTCTTGTACCTCCCTCATAACTGCTATACTTACCACCTCTGTATACCCCGGTAGCCTTATGATTTCCCAGCAGCTCTACTGCCTGATCTTTATATCCGTCATCAATAACAGCACCGTTGTCACTGGACAGAATTATAATAGTATTATCATCCAGATTCAGTTTTTTCAATGTTTCCATCACCTGTCCTACAGTCCAGTCGAAAGACAACAAAGCATCTCCACGAGGTCCTAATCCACTCTTTCCGGCAAAACGTTCATGAGGTACACGAGGTACATGAATATCATTGGTTGCCAGATAGAGGAAGAAAGGCTCTCCCGACTTCTGGCTGTTTTCTATAAACCGGATAGCATGAGTTGTTATGCTATCAGCTATGTCTTCATCTCGCCATAAAGCACTCTTTCCACCTTTCATGTATCCGATACGAGAAATACCATTCACGATAGACTGATCGTGTCCGTGTGACGGATGCATACGTAAAAGCTCCGGATTATCTTTTCCTGTAGGTTCACCGGGGAAATTCTCGGTATAGCTTACATATACAGGATCATCAGGATCGAGCCCTACCCCTCTACCATTTTCCATAAAGATACAAGGAGTACGGTCTGCCGTAGCAGCCATAATATAAGAATAATCGAAACCGATATCAGCTGGATTAGGTTTTACCACTCCATTCCAATCTTGCTTTCCTGTTTCATTTCCCAGCCCGAGATGCCATTTTCCTACCACTCCAGTCTGGTAGCCGGCTTCCTTAAACATGTCGGCCATGGTATAACGGTCGGGAGTAATGATCATGGCAGCATTGCCGGCTGCAATTCCGGTTCCCTTTCTACGCCAGGCATATTCTCCCGTAAGCATGGCATAGCGCGAAGGAGTACTTGTAGCCGCAGCACAATGGGCATTTGTAAAACGGATTCCCTCAGAGGCCAGTTTTTCAACATTGGGTGTACGCACTGCTGAAGTACCGTTACAGCTCAAGTCACCATAACCTATATCGTCAGCATAAATAAGCAGTACATTCGGACGACCGGACTGCTGCTGTGCAACAGCCGATGAATACAAAGCCAAAGCACCTATCGGCAAAACAGTTTTTTCATAGTATAATAGAGATTTAAATCAGTAGCAATTATATCTAAGTCGATTATCTTTTCGCATTAAATCTGAACCCCAATCCCAGCATCAGGTTATTAGGATCTTTAAATTTATAGAGTTGGTATCCTACGTGCAGAAACAGATTTCTGGTAATATCCGTTTTCAAGGCTACTACCTGATAAAACGAATCCGTATCTGCTCCTTTGCAGACGACGTTCCGCCCTACACCTAAATTAATGGAAAAGACAGGCATTACAATCTCAGCACGGAGGGAAACGCCCACTGCAAACTGTTCTTTGAAAGGAGGACGATGAAAGCGAATATTCTCTGCATCAGGACCACTTATCGTATTGGCAATGTGGTCGGCTATGTTAGCACTCTCATCGTACTGCGCATCCAGCGACAGACCGGCACGAAAGTAATGACTGAAATTATACATCGGATTAAAATTCAATCCGCCAACAGCAAAAGAACCGGGAACAAGCACCGCAGAACTTTCTGTAGGGAATACTCCCTTTTTCTTTAGCGCACCGTACACAATAAGGTCATAACTTATATACGGATCAAACGTTTTCCTGTTCCGGCAGGAAGTATAAGCCTTGTCATGCAACTCAAGTTTCTCCTTACTGCCGAAATAACGTATCAATCCGATACTTCCGCCTATCGTATTGACTCCGGAATTGGGATATCCCGTATTGCCGTTTGAGTAATGTGTCACACCTACTCCTGCCCGCAGATTCGTACGGGCATCAATCTGCCAGTTAAGCAGCAGACCAAAGTTGATATACGCATTTATTTTCGAACCAACTACATTGTTCATAGGATTCGTTTCCTCATCATATTTCTTCCATCCGAAAGACGCTCCAAAATTCCACTCATAGTCGAAAGACAAACGAGGGGTTATACTCATTATCCGGGAAGTCTGGAATGCATAAACAGCCAGAGGATTTCCTATTTCTTTAGAATTGAAGAAAGTATTATACCCCACTCCGATTCCCTGTATGGCATGCGGGTATATTTTCCCCCAATAAGTGTCGGGCGAAAACTTGAATCCATACTTCACATGTCCGGAAAAGGTCTTTCTGACCGGAGTCTGAGCTGCATTCACGCCTTTAAAGAATCCGTTTGTAGGAAATGTATAGGCAGGACGAAAATCAACTCCTACCATATGAATCATCTTTCTGTCTGTACTGTCTTTTTCGCCTGCCACCGCACAAACAGACAGGCACAGAAACAGACACAGAAGTATAAGTCTGCTAGTTTTTCCACTCATCTCATTCTATTTTTTCAGGAATTATACAAAAGTCGTACAGCCCCTTACTATAAAGTTTCCCTTCAAAAGTCCGCTTTCTTCCTGTAGAAGGAATGGAAATGTACAGTTTATAATCTATCCAATATTGCTCAATCATATAATAGACTGAAATTTTCCATTTTTCACCGGGAGGAATGACATATTCCTTACCTGCCAGATCGGATTCGATGGAAGTTTTAATTTCCTGAGAATTGACTCCGACCTCTGCCTTTGTACTTCCCAGAACCGGTTGTTTATCTACGAAATCGGGTATGACTACCAATGGCAAAGGAGTACCCAAAAAGCGTTTATACAGTTCCTCTTCATTTACTCCATCTTTATTTCTAAAAGAAACTTCACGCGAAAAAGATGTTTCCAACGGAGTGAAGTGCCAGCTTGTCGGCTGATCGGATTTGCTGTTATTCACTACCAGCGAATAGTCAGGTTCCAGCGTATTGTCAGAATATAACAAGCTTTTCCAATCATATACAATACTGTCTACTTCGTATTTTGAGGTTTGGGCCAACGACACTGGAATAGATTTCATCTCATATTCATTGCCGACAATTATTTCAACGTCAAGAGCCGACCTGTTCATGTTTTCTCCCGCATAAATACAAAGTTCTCTGCCATTCCTCTTCTCTACCCTGAAGTTGCAATATTCATAACCCAACTTTATAACGGCATTGGCTCCATTCTCCAAAGGCAGGTTTCTTCCATCAGGTTTTCCCTCAAGGTCACAAACTACTCCCCACACATTTTCAGAGGCTCCATATATATTCAGGATATCCCAGTTATCCGACTTAAAATTTATTCTGGCAACAGAATCTGTTTCCGACAACTGCACCACCGGAACTTCAGGCAAATAATCGTCTATAAAGACTCCGCTATTGCATCCGACGGCAGATACCAATAAGCCCAACCACAATATTTTCTGTATATTTTTCATTTTTTATCTCTACATGAATATTTCCAACCTTACATACAGCCTGCAAACTTATCTCCCGGGAGGCATGATAACCGGTGATCCGCCCCGCTTGTCAATCATGACACTTCTTAATACTTCATAGAGAATTCCACCAACATCGATGCCTAAATCGAATTTATTGAATTTATAGTAAGGTGTAACAATCGGAACAGTCTGCCATCCCCGTTGGGGATCGTAATATCTCTGTGCTCCTACCTCCATACCAAACCGGTCGGTAAAATCATAGCCCACAGTAGCTCCGAATGCGCTCCTGTTAAAACCATAACGGTTATCCGGAGAATATGAGCCGAAAACATTTATATGGAGTCTGTCAGCAGGACGGTATGTTACGATACCGGAAACTCCCAAAGACTGTCCTACACTCTTCGGGAAATTATACTTTACCGCATCCACTCCCGCCTGAATAGAAAAATAATCATTCAGGTCATAACGATAAAAGAACGAGGCCTGATTTACTCTTCCCAGACCAGGCAATGTTTCCTGCATACCACTGCCATAAAAATTAGGAAGGATTTGTCCACCCGTCGCATAATCTCCATAAAATCTGGGAGAAGGATTTATATAATAAGGAGGTATATAGAAAGGCTTGCGCAATTTAATCTCTATTTTCTGTCCGTCCGGTATCTCATTTACCGGATTACTCAGTGTGTTTTCCTTGAAATCGGCAGCATATCCACCCGGTTGTGGAAAAACGACGGCACCTTCAGACAATATTTTCAGACTGTCTTTTTCTTGCTTAATACTATTTACTTTCATGTTTTCCTGAGCATAAAGTCCTGCACAAGACAAACAAAGAAGTGATAATAGCATGATGTTTCTCCACTTCATATTCTTCATAGTTTGAGTTATGGATTCAAATATAGATGAAATAATTCATATAACAGCCAGATCTTAATCTATTTTAATACCCGAAAAGCAATATATCAAATAGACTGACATTTATCTCAAAACTCATTAGAATACATATCCCATTATTTGAGGCTCTACTTTTTATCCTTTTTGAAAATAGGTTTAATATATTTCTTGAAAATTTTTCCCACTTCAATGGTAGTTGAATTATTCAGCATATCATACGTTCTACCCGCTGATGGTTTAAGAGTGCGTCCGTAGTCTGTCTGAAGCCTTTTACTGAAATCTGGTCCTTCTTTCATGATGAGTTCAGGAGGACGACCTTCCATTGTCACATCATAAACAGGATCTTCTCCTCGTTTAGTCCAAATAGAATAAGGACACATACGGATATATTTCTTCGGCTTCTTTACCATAAAAGTATCCGTCAGACTTCGAGGTATTCCTTCGTCAAAAGGATTCTTAAACTCCATCCATTTCTTTTCAAGCGGAGCTTCCTGAGGTTTATTATAATCCATGCCGCCCGGAAGGAAATCAAACTGAATGAGTTTTACAGCTTCTTCATTCAGCTTAATTTCCTTATCTTCCTTCTGCTGCCCCATAACAGGAATTACTATCAGCAAAAGGAATTTTAATACCATATATCGCCGGATGCAGTTCATTCTGCGTTTTTTATTCACTCATGTTCAATCGTGACATTTCATTTTCAGCCGCACTGCGGTTATTCATTGTACGTTCTGTCCGGAAGCGGTATGTAACAGTAAAGCCAACCTTCCGCGTGTCTTCCTTTCCGATACTGTTCATGATAATATCATTCAAACGGGCTGCACTGCGTATTTTGTTCTTATTGAAAAGGTCATACCCATCGAGCGAAAGCTGAAGCCTGTCATCCAGGAATGATTTTTTCAGACTCAGATTCAGAAACGTGTAACTCTTCGATTCGTACAGCTGATAATAACCTCTGGAACCATAATTAAAATCGGCAGATAACAAGAATCCGGAAGGAAGAGTGAAGCTATTGTTGAAATTCAGTATCATCAAAGGACGACCTGATTTCAGCATACTTCCATCCGGTCCAGGATAATTGAAGAATGTTTTCATACAGGTAAGCGTGAGTGAAGGTATCCACCACTTCACCGGATATTGCAGGTTTATCATACCCGTCAGATTATGCAGTTTATCAAAATTATCCATGTAGCTGACCGTAACCGCCGAATTTCCCGGCATACTGTAAAATGCTGTTACCAGCGGATTGTGCGTACAGGTATAATTCAGGTTAAAGAACAGGAACTTATAAAACAGCATATAGTTCAAGTCATGAGTCAGAGCCTGTTTCAGGTAAAGATTTCCTTTCTGATAGGTAAACCGGTCTGTATACACGGCATTATCATTCATTACACCAAAAGGAGGACGCTCCGTATGAATGGAGTAAGTAAGAGACTGTTGCAGACTCTCCGTATTATAACTTAACGAAACAGAAGGCAGAAAATTGTGATATGTCTGGTTCTGACTTTTGCTATCATTGGTTTCTCTCAGATCACTTCGTATGTGTTCGTAACGCAAGCCTGCTCCCAGCGACAGATTATTCCATGCATAATCGTATGACAGGTAGAGAGAATTCTTCAGCTCTGTATTACGAGTACGGCCATTATTCAACGCACGGATATATTCTATATAGTCTGTTCCGCTTGTATGACTAAAATCATATCCCAAGCTGAAAGTTCCCGCTTTCTCGGTTTCATACGACAAGCTGAATTTGGCAGCAAACAAATCCCAGTCTGCTTTACGGTGATAGTCCATAGACGTTTCTGCATCGTCGCTTTCCCATTCACGAATATTCCCCCGGCTACAATCAGTCTTGTGAAGATAATCACCGAATACGTTCATTTTCCAGCCATTCTTCCAGTCGTTTATATAATACAGATTAAAATGGTTGCTGACGGACTTGTCGGACACATCACTGAGATTCTTAATAAAAGTAGAAACACCCTTATCCGGTATCATGGAAAGAGTTTCATTTGAGAATGTATTACCTTCGCTGTATTTGCCTTCATATTTCAATCCAACCTCCGATTCTGGTGAAAAATGATAAGAAACACCACCCGTATAAGCATGGCTTTCGTTAAAAATCTGCTTTTGACTCAAATTAGTAAGATTCCAGATAGTATCACTTTGAGTCTGCTGATAAATATCAAGATCCGAATCCTTCTTTCCACGATCATAATTGTAAGAAAAAAAGAAATCCCAGTCTTTATAGTTGTAGCTTCCATTCATCCGGTAATTCTGGCTGAAATGATTTCCCTGCAACAGATTACCGCTGACATTAAAGGCAAGTCCTTCTCCCAGACGTTTGGTCTTGATTTCAATTACCGCACGCTGCTCCGAATGATAACGTACGTCAGGATTCGTCATCAGTCTGACAGACTGAATCTGGTCAATAGCCAGATTATTCAGTTCCGTTTGATCTGTAACCTCCCTGCCATTGATATAATACGTAGGTGTACCTTTTCCTATCACTTCAATGGCTTCACCCCGCTGCTGTATACCTGGTATCTTACAAAGCAGATCATTCAGAGTGGTTTGTTTGGCAAGGATAGTGTTCGGCACATCAGCAGTAATTCCATCCCGGTTCAGTTTGAAAGGTTTCCTGTACGCTGTAATCTCCACTCCTTCGAGTTCAGTTTGTGAGAACTCCATCCGAGCTATCGGCAGGGTAATGTCCGCATTAACAAGTATATTCTTATACAGCGCCTCATAGCCCAGATAGGAATAGCGGATAATATAGCTGCCACCATCGAGTGATGTGCTATATATACCGCAAGAGTCTGATACCGCACCTGTTACAAGCGTACTGTCTGACTGATTCAGAAATGCCACATTTACCATCGGCATTACTGCATTTTCTGAATCTATGATTTTTCCTTTAACAAAATGCTGACCATAGACAGGCATTATGATGAAACTGCCTATTATACCTAAAACCGTTGTTCTCATTGGCTAAATTTACACAATAATCTTATTCAAAAATTGTAGCTAGAAGCGTATTATTCTTTCCAGCATTCATGTTAATTATTTTTCCTATTGTCTGACTTCAATCCGAGCTTAAACTACACAAATAGATAATAAACCTACTCTTAATCTTTGGATACTGAAAATATTCAGCATCTTTAATTAATCAATTAGTTCCTAATATTTGACTATAACAAGTCTTTAATGTAGTAAGTCGATTATTTTTTAATGCCCGAACCGTGAAGTGTCTACTTCTTTTACCTCCAGTTTTTTATATCCGCCAAAACGGTATGTAAAGTTCAGAGATACTGTACGGGTGTAGAAAGAACTGTTCATATCCAAATACTGACCTTTGAAGCGAACCTTCATATCCGGCATGCCGGAATTAAAGATGTCACTGCAACGTGCCGTAAGTGTACATTTGTCTTTGGCAAAGTTCCACTTCATTCCGGCTGTAAGATTGAATGTGCTTGCAAGATCCAACGTTCCCTGAACGAAAGGTGTTTGTATGTTCCCTGTCAGTTCAAACGAAAGGTTCTTTCCAACCTTGAAGGTATTATCAAGTGTTCCGACAAATATCCATTTCTTACGATCAAAAGGTATGTCAAAAAATTGGTCACATTTCTGTCGTGCCTGCATACCTACAAGTGTAAGCCTTGCATCATACCAGTTCCCCATACTGAACGGTACAATGATATTGGCTCCTATCATACGCATATAGTTCCAGTTAGTGTTCTTGTATATCAATGCCAACCGGTCGGTTGCCTGATAGGGAGACTGGGCAAAGTAATCGGATGTATGTTTATAGAACAGACCAACGATATACTTCTGTTTCAATATATAGTTTCCATTCAGATTATAGTTCGTCATAGGTCTTAAACCAGGCGTTCCCTGAATTTCAGAATATCCATTCAGATAGGTGACTGAAGACTGCATATCCCAGTAACCAGGATATGTCTTGTCTGTTGACAGGGATAGCTGGAAAATATGTTGCGGACTTTTCAGATATATCAACGAGGCTTGCGGATAAACCGCCCATTTGTGATAATTGCCAATAGTATAATATTCTCCAGTAGCCGAAACAGTGAACGAAGTCCCTGTTGCCCAATTCTTGCTCAGCGAGAAATAGAAATTAGTTGTCTGCTCTTCCAGCTTAGCATCAGTATTTTCAGGTTTTATATTACCTGTCACATTATTATAAGTCTGAAAATCGTAGTTTTTTGTATAGAGATAGGAAACACCGTAACCTATACCCCAATTATTGGGCAGACTATGTTTCTGGTCTGCATAAACAGAGTAACGGTCAATACGCTGGCCGCCGGTCAGGGTATATGCGTTTTCACTATTATCTGTAAGCTGTGTTAACATTGTCTGGTTATTATCAGAAGTGAATCGGGTATAATCACCGACTAATTCGAGTCCGAAACCGGAACTGTATTGTACAGCTATGTTATGCATCTTATTTTCTGTAAATTTATCGAGAGTGGATTGCTGAAAACTTCCGTCTGCTATACTACGACCGTTTCTGTCGGGAGTAAAACTTCCGGTATAAGCAATATTCAGACGATTCTTTTCATTGATATTGTATTCCAGAGCCGTTCTTACATTATGCATCCAGCTTTTGGTACTTAGTTTCTCATTTTGAGTTATTTCATAAACCTTATCGCCTAATGTATGTCTGGAGAACAAGTCCGTATATTCCATTATTTTGGCATTGTCGGCCCCATACATTACATCCAGAGTTACTTTAGGCGTAGATAATCGGAAATTACCATTCGCACCGCCACTACTGAAATATCTGTTCTGATAGTATGTGCTCAACTCTCCCTGAAATGAATAGTCATTTGAGCGTTTCATCACCACATTGATGACAGCTCCACGCACATGGAGGTCAGGAGGGGCACTGTATATGACTTCTGCTTTCTCTACACGATCTACCGGTGTATTACGCAGCAATGTTTCCAGCTGATCTGCTGTCATAGTCGTAGGCTTGCCGTTCATCACAATTGTAAGAGAACTAGCTCCTGCAAGAGAAAGAGTCCCGTTACTCTCCTGTACCCCCGGTAGTTTGGATATAGCCTCGTATGCATTGTTTACAGCCCGTTTCTCAGAAAGTACCGAAAGATCATATCCAAGCCGCCCGTCTTCTACTTTAACCAATGGTCTTTCACCCTTAATTACCACTTCCTCCAGATTATAGTCTTTCGGCTCCAATGTAATGATGCCGACATCATGAGCCCGACCTTTTATTTGTCTAGTCTGATAAAGTAAGTGCTGGACAATAAGCTGATAACTCTCCGGCTCCGGTTTAAGCATAAATGTACCGTCGGCCGCAGAGATGGTAGCCTCTAAATAAGTTGAATCCGGTAGTTGCATGACAATGGTCGCACCTTCTACCGGTTGTTGATGGATGTCTACTATTGTTCCTTTTATCTGACTAAAGGCCCAAACCGGCAATGCTGTATACAGCAATAGCCCTATCAATCGCTTTGATTTCATTACATTTATTTCTTACGATCGTTTTCTAAAAACTGCCTCTCTTCTTATGCAGTTACGGGCATCAGAACGAATTGTGTAAGATAGAACGGCGGCAAAAATATTGTTGCGGTTTGTTTATCAGCAAGTTAAGCGAAAATGGGCTTTCATGGAAACACAAAACGAAATGTGACATTACTTTACATCGGCTTTACATCTAAACGGCCTAAACGCGGGCTTTAAATGCGTTTTTGTTACATCACCCTATAAATATCACCTAAACGGGGCTGGAATAGGCTGTAAAGGCTTATTTCGGCCTTTTTTTATGCCTGTTTAGGCGTTTAGAAATCTGTTTAAGTGCCCATTTAGACAGGAAAAACAAGAGGTTTCAGAGCCCCTCTCTTAAATGTTAAAAAAGGAGTTGGGCATACCTTTGGGCATACTAGTTGGGCATACCCTTTTTTATTCATTTTATGCGTAAAATAAAAAGTTGGGCATACCTTTTTAACTGGTTTTAAGTCGTGTATTTGGTAGGAGATTGCCTTTTGTGTGTGTTATTAATGCGTTTTAATCTATATTTTGATATAGATAGTATTATATATTTTCGCATTGATTATGCTGTAAAATTAATGTAAGTTACTGATTTATAGTGTTTATTTGGATGATAATACGTATTTTTACGGTGAAAACGTGTGTGTGCGTGTAGAAATGATGCAGAATAGCTCAGAAGGTAGAGCAAACAGTACTGGACGCCTGCTGTTTTATCCCCGGTTCGAGTCCGGGTTCTGCCCCAATACTTTTTGGAATTTGCGTTTTTATAGGTATTTGGTTTAAGGTGAACGCTCCCGGTGAAAGTCCGGGAGTTTATTTTCCCCAAAATATGACAGGAATTATTCGAACAATATTAGAAAATCAGCGAAAAGTGACTTTATATGAATTTGCTTTGCGTGAGATTGTTTGTATTATATGCGAACAAGGTCATAGTGTAATTCCTGTTTTAGGAGATAATATCGCAGATCGGGCTTTGCAGGAGGTTCAGCGGATGGTAAAACACATGCCATCACTTCAAAAAAGCGAGGATCAGACTGATCAGAGTAGCTACACCAGCCCAAATGGATAGCCATAGATTTATTTTTGCATCTTTTTTCTTATCAGCCTCTATTATATAAAAAAGCTCCCTAATCACGGAAGCTTTCTATATTATTTCTTATAATAAATGAATTCTCCTCCTTCTTCACCGGAATCCAGGTGCATCACATTATCGCTGAATGTTCCGCTCATTGTCAAGCCTTCTGCATTCAGCGAAACATTATTGCCGTCTACTGAATAAGAACCTGATGCGGAATCTTTCTTATCGAAAACGCCATCTGCATCAGCATCTTCATCCATCGTAATGGAGAATGTACTTTCTTGAAAAGTAAGAGTCCACCTTAAATACACAATTCCACCGTATTCTTCAGTCGATTCCCATGTTGTACCTGTCAGAACTGTAGCTTCTTCATCATCAGAACAGCTTGTAATAAACATTGGCAAAATCATTGCCAGAATTAATAATAGTTTTTTCATTTTACTTATAGTATTTGTTTGCGTTAAAAGAATTTCCTGATGCTTCCCAAAACAGCATATACTTTTAGGATCATGCTGATGGGGATTTCCTGTTCGCAGAACTCTTCGCTCTTGTTCGAAGGGATGAGCCGGACAAAACCTTCTTTCTGGCTTAACCGTATTCTCTTTACTGTGCGGTATTCTTCTGTAACGATGCCGTATATTTCTCCGGCAGGGAGATACTGGATAGGTGTCGTTACTTCACGAAGTGCGATAATGTCACCATTGCTTATCTCCGGTTCCATGGAGTGACCGGTGAGGTTACACCATACCACTCCAGGTTGATTATAGGGAGGATAATTAATGTAAAAGTCAGGGGTCACCGTCTGATCATTTACAATCAAATCGAAACCTCCAATAAAATCCACGTTAAAATAGGGTGCTCCTTCGTAAGTTTGGTTTACGGATGGCAGTTTTTCTTCCTTTTCAGACTCTGCACGGAGCATGTTGCCTTCGCCGGTTAGAAGCCAGTTGCTATTTATATTATAGGTGTGGCATAATATTGCTGCCAAATCTGTACCTATATTCATACGGAAATTCAGAATTTCTGAAAGCTTAGAAGGCTTTATTCCTAAAACTGTTGCTAAATCAGCCTTAGAAGCTATTGTATCGCTATTTAATAGATAATTTACGACATCAACAAACCTTATATTTATCTCCTCTTTTTTCATGTTATCTGAAATTTATTTTCAATATTTCTGGATTTTGTTTTGATGATTCAGAAATTCTGTATTCCTTTGTAACGTCTTCAATAAAGAAGACGGTGTAAATATAGAAAATAAACTTTAAAAACGCAAATTATGGATAAAGCGAACATTCAGCAGACAACAGGTCTGCAAGTATTCTACAATGAAAACGAAAATGTGAACGTAAGGACACAAGTAATCAATGATGAACCTTGGTTCGTTGCCAAAGATGTAGCAATGGCATTGAATGTCACATGGTCAAGCCATACACTTGATAACATCCCTGAAGATTGGAAAGGGGTGGTAAATCTCACCACCCCTTCTTCTGGAACTCGTGGAGGTGGCCTTCAAACTTTGAAAGTAATCAATGAAGCAGCCGTTTACAAACTAGCTTTCCGAAGCAACAAGCCGGAAGCCGACAGGTTTGTCAACTGGGTGACCGGCACAGTGCTCCCCAGCATCCGACGCACCGGAATCTACTCGGTAAGCAACGAGCGTCCGGAAAGCACGAAACGTCTTCCTCTTCCCAAGTTCCGTCCGTACTTCAGCCAGTGGAAAGAAAACGTGAAACCCTACATCAGCCGTGCGGAGCTTTGCCTTACAGCCGAGAAGCAGCGTGTCACGCTGGGGCATGTGCAGAAGGTGTATGCCGGAACCTCAATGAGTTATCCGGTTGCAAAATGCATCCAGGCTCTGGCAAAGAAAAACCGTCAGGAAGGGCGCACCTATCCGGAGAAGAAACCCGCTTACGAACAACTTTGCATCACGTGGGAGGAATGAAGATGTCTGACGTAATGATTGACATCATTTCGTGGGGTCTTCCTCTTTTATGGATTCTCGAGATTTGTTTGCTTTTGATATTAGAAGGAAAATCAGGAAACCGAGAGAGAAAAGCACAAGAAGTCGAACGAAACAATACTTCAAGTCAGCTTCATTCCCAAAAGCAATCCTTATCCATTCAGAAAAAGCAACTCCAGCCAGTAAGCCTATTGAAAGAAGGAAAGCGTCGGAGTGCTTCATCACGGGAATGTAGAAACAGGCGAAAGTACCGACATAAGAAATGCCGAAACCGGAAGAAATCAGAATCTGGGTGTACCACTCTAATGATTGGAACGAAGGAAGTCCGAAATATAAAAGTGGATATACAATCAGTGTACAAGCCACAAAAGCGATAAGTGCTTTACGGTAACTTTCCGATAAAGCCAGATAAATAGATTCAAGATTCATAATCAAAATAAAGTTAGTTTGTTTAGCATCGCTACAAATGTAACAAAACCGTTCCGGTCCGCGAGGGATAGGGACGGACTTTTAACCGAATAATAACGATAAAAACAATAACGAAATGGCAGAAACAAGAAAGCTCATCAAAGCAAGCCGGGAGCTGAAAGAAGAAATCGCCCGGAAACTGAATGTTACAACCCGTACGGTGGATGCCGCTCTGGCATACGATACAAAGAGCCCTACAGCAAGACTTATCCGTTCGTATGCCTTGAATCACGGGGCGGAACTCTACGAGCTGAAAAAAGTGGAAAACCCGTATGCGGAAGTTATTCAACTGTGATTTACAACCAACTGCATAAGTGATGAATCCTTGCCATTCTGGTTCGAGAGAATAGGGATGGCTCCTAACTCAAAACCATAGAATCATGAAACGAATCAATCCTACAACTATTTATCTGCTGTTGATACTGGCAGCAGCCATACTGAACCGGCTGACAGACGGTTCAATAAATCTAGTTATATCAATTACTCTTTGTCTGGCACTAATACCTGCCGCAATACGGATGGACAGAGAGGATAAGAAAGCACAGAAAAAGAAATGAATCATATCCGGCTTGCAGAACTTTACCATCAGGATAACAGCAAACTCTCTGACATCGGTTTCAATAGGGGTAAAAAGAGGTAAAGCGGCTGCCGTCCGGGTTCAAGTCCCGGAGCCGGACTACAATCTTGACGAATTAATCATGGAAATGTACGGAAACACATTATGCGTCAGCTTTACGGAGCTTGTTCGTGGTGGCATTATCAGTAAGCCCACTTACGGCAAGTATGTACGTGAAGGCAAGCTTACCCTCCTCCAACGTGGAGGTAACGGACGCGAGGCCCTGATCGCCTACCGCTCCATGCCGGAACGGCTCCGTGCAGCATACGATGACACATTTAAGAATGCATACGAGGAAATGAAACAGCGTGAGCAGGAAAAGTACATCAACACACAGATTCGGTTCGATGCCGAAGCGGTACGGTTCTTCAAGGAATTTGAGCCGCGTATCGAGCCATCCAGACAACTGGAATACATATTGAATGCTCAGGTGATGAACGAAATGGTGCGCACAGAAAAGGCACGAAAAGTAGAACATGCCAAAGGTGGTTTTACCCGACGCGCGGAGACATGGAGCAGCGTACAGATATGCTGTGAACGTCTGCGAGAGATTACAGGTCACACCCTGCCGAAGAATCCGGCCCGTCTTCGCGAAAAGTTCAATGCCTACAAGCGTGAGGGATACGGGGTGCTGGTGAGCGGTAACCTGGGCAACAGTGCCGCACGCCGCATCGGAAAGGCTGAAGGTGCTCTTTTGCTGAAGCTCCGCCGGAGCAAGTTCCCTGTCTACACAGATATGCAGCTCTTTGAGGAATACAACCGTCAGGCGGTGCTTCGCGGGCTGAAGACCATCAAGAGTCCTACCACGATGCACAGTTACTTGAATGATCCGGCGGTGATGGTGTGGTGGTATGCCGCGGTAAATGGCGAAAGGGAATTCAAGAACAAGTATATGCCAACCTTCGACACGGTAATGCCGTCCATGCCGAACTCGCTGTGGTACTCAGACGGAACGAAGATAAACCTTTACTACCGTGCTTATGATGAACGGCAGAAACGATGGGTGGCACGCACCACGGATGTGTACGAAGTGATGGATGCCTGCACGGAACTGTTTCTCGGCTACTTTATCGGTGACGGCGAAAACTTCTACAACCAGTACATGGCGTACCGGATGGCACTCCAGACATGGAAGGTGAAGCCTTACGAGATAGTGACCGATAACCAGGGAGGGCATAAGAAACTGGCTTCGCAGGGATTCTTCAAGAAACTCTGTCATCTTCACAAAACCACGATGCCGCACAACGGCCAGTCCAAATCCATCGAGTCCGCTTTCGGACGGTTCCAGCAGCAGGTACTTCACAAACTATACAATTTCACCGGTCAGAACATTACGGCAAAGAAGCTTTCCAGCCGTGCCAATGTTGACGTGGTAATGGCAAACATTGATAAACTGCCCACGCTGGAGGAACTGAAACAGCAGTATGCCGACTGTCGCGAAGAATGGAACTCGATGCAGCATCCTACCAGCCCAACCGGAATGACCCGTTTGGAAATGTACACCGCCATTGAGAATCCGAAAGCCCAACCGCTGGATGATTACGAAGCACACGAAATCTTCATGCTGTTCTCTCAGGCTCCGGTGCAATACACCAAGGAAGGTTTCATCTTCCGAATGAACAAGCAGGAATACAGCTACATGGTGTATGGCGATGACGGACTGGTAGACATGAACTTCCACCTTCAGAACGTAGGTCGTCAGTTCCTCTACCGATATGATCCGGAAGACATGACCCGCATCGAACTCTGGGCGGTTACTGATACCGGAGCCAAATATTCGGCAATAGCCACACCGAAAGTCACCATTCACCGTGCCACTCAGGAACGAACCGACGAGGAAAACGCTTATCTGTTTGCGCAGCTGGAAGCCAACCGCCGCACACGTGCAGCCATGCACATCGCACAAGAGGAACTGTTTATGGAGGAAGCCATGGGCGAGGCATACACCCAGCTCCGCATTCCGCGCCCGGTTGCGGTGAGCGAAAAGCAGCTTGACGGATACCGTGAGGAAATGAAGAGAGGCACACTGGAAGCTCCGGTACAGATGCTCGACACGGACATTCCGGAAGAGCCTGTACTGGCAGACGAACCGCTGACTTTCGCATCAGCCGGTGACTGGACAAAGAAAGTATCGAACCTGACGTTTGATGAACTTGACAGCTTGGGAAAATTCTAACGATTTGATTAAACAATATTTAAATACCTATTAAGACAATGAAATTTACTACAGAAATGAAAGAACAGGTGCGTACCGCACTGATTGCCTATTGTGAAAATTATCCTACCCGTAACCGTGCGGCAGAAAGTCTGCAAAATGTCAGCTCTGCCACCGTCAGCCAGTTGTGCAACGGAAAATATGACCTGATCAGTGATGACATGTTTACCCGCATTGCGGTGCAGATAGGCTTTGCCTTCGATTCGTGGACGCTGCACGAGGGAAAGACCTTCAAGGAAATCACGTTTGCGCTGAGTGACGCACAGGCATATAAGAACGTGACATGGGTGGTTGGCGATGCCGGATGCGGAAAGACTACCGCAGCCATCGAGTACCGCCGCACGCACCGCAACGTGTTCTATATCCTTTGTTCTGAAGACATGCGCCGTTCAGATTTCGTACGTGAGATAGCCAAGCAGGTAGGAGCGCCGACGGACTCCAGCAATCTGCGTGACATGCTGGAAAATGCCATCAGCATGATTGCTTTCCTGAGCAACCCGCTGCTGGTGTTTGATGAAGGCGACAAGCTTACCGACAGCGTGTTCAATTACTTTATCAGCATTTACAACCGTCTGGAAGGACACTCCGGCATCGTGTTTCTCAGCACCGACTACATCAAGCGCCGCATGGAAGCCGGACTTCGCTACAACAAGAAAGGTTACAAGGAAATAAACAGCCGTATCGGACGCCGTTTCTTCGATGTATCTCCCACGGAACAGACAGACATATACGCCATCTGTCAGGCTAACAATCTGACCGACCGTGCCGATATCGAAGAGGTGCTGAAGGATGCCAGGCGAAGCGACAACGATCTTCGCCGCGTGAAACGATGCATCCACCGTCAGAAACGTATTATCGAAGCCCGCATAAAGAAAGGAGGAAGCAATGAATAAAGAAGACACTACCCCACCCCCACAGAAAAAGAAGTTCACCTTCGATCGAAACGCAAAAGGAGTTCGTGAGCTTCTATCCATGAAATTCGATGTAATGCAGTTTGATGGTCCCTGGTATGATGCATTCGGCACGCCTGAACGCCGTGGAGTCTGGATCATCTGGGGAAACTCCGGAAGCGGAAAGACCAGTTTTGCCCTTCAGCTTTGCAAGTATTTGTGCCGTTTTGGTCGCGTAGCTTACGACTCCATGGAGGAAGGTGCTTGCCGCACTATGCAGGATGCCATACGGCGTACAGGCATGATGGAAGTAAACAAGAGATTTCTGCTGATTGACAATGAGAGCATGGAAGAGCTTAGCATCCGTCTTCGGCGACAGAAAAGCCCCGATATCGTGGTAATCGACTCCTTCCAGTATACCCGCATGACGTACCGCCAGTATATCGACTTCAAGGAGCAGCACAAACGGAAGCTGCTCATCTTCATCAGCCATGCCGAAGGCCAGTTGCCAAACGGACGCGCCGCCAAAGGAGTGATGTACGATGCCTCGCTGAAAATCTACGTGGAAGGTTTTAGAGCCTTTTCAAAGGGTCGGTTTATCGGTCCGGTAGGACATTACGACATCGTGCCGGAGAAAGCCCGGCAATATCACGGAGAAGAATAATCATAAAACACACAGTCATGAAAACAATAATGAAAGAACGCTTCATAACCCCGCAGCAGATCAAGGCACTGCAAGCCCAGTTTCACAAGATGGGTTTTACCGATGAAGACCGCCACGGATTTATCAGCCAGTTCACAGCTGGTCGTACAGACAGTACTTCAGGGCTGACCAAAGAAGAAGCCGGACTGCTATTGAGCCGCTTCAACAAGGAATCAGCCGACCGCATACGTAAGGAAGCGCGTGCCTTGGTAAAGCAGATATTTTCATTGTCGTTCCGCATTTCCTGCCTGAACCGGAACTACACGAACGACACACCGGAGGATTTTGAAATGAACAAAGCTAAAATCAACCAGTTCTGCCGCACACGTAGCAAGTTCCGCAAGAACCTGACGGAAATGTCACTGGCAGAACTAAAAGAAGTAAAACGACAGTTTGAGGCAATGGCAAGAAAGGAGGAGAAATGAGAAAACAATCAGAAATAAATCGGGCAATAGAGCACTTGAAGGCTTATACAGACGCAGCGAGCCGAATACAGGTGGAAGTCCTGGAAATGAAGCGCAGCGAAACATGGGTATTCAATCAGTATGTGCGCGACGTTCCGGAAGACGAGCGAAACGAAACCCTATTCTATGCCGCACGCGATGCAGCCCAGTTCCTCGCCGGAAAGATTGGTATCAGTTCCATCTGTCCGGATCTGGAGGACGAACCGGAAGAGGAAGAAGAAACTATTACATTGAGCCTCTCGGAATACAAGAAACTTCTGCGCCGATTGGATCGTGTAGAAAGAAGATTAGGACTCAGGGTCGGTTCTTTAGAGAAAGTACCTAGAAAGGATATTTCAGAAGCACCGGACGATTTGATAGGTCAGGCTGACGCATGCAGATTAATAGGATGTGGAAAAACAACTATAAAAAGATGGGCTAACAAAGGGCTGATAACAGGATATCAGAAAGGACGTAGCGTGTATTACAGCAGACGCGAGCTGATTGGTAGCCCGGTAGTGAAAGATTACAAGGACAGTAAATCAAACAAGGAATAATCATGGAACAGACAATCGAACAAATCCAGAATGACATTATGAACCACATGCAGCAGTTTGATTTCACCGACCAGGTACTCATCCTGCGGGAACTGGAAAATTTCTGCGGACAGCAGGCAGACGAAGCTCTGAAGATGGAATATGACATGGCGGCAATGGAAGACGAATTAACCGACAATTAATAATCATTTAAACAATCATTAAAAACCCAATTAAGTATGGCAACAAAAAGAACCAAGAAAACAGTAATCAGCGGAGTAAGCCGCGAACAGTACGAACAGGCATTCGCCGATTTTGCGATGGCAGACGCAAAGGCTCAGGCTATCGCAGCTAAGATGGACCAGGAAATGACAAAGATCCGTGAGAAGTACGCCGACCAGCTGGCAGAACTGAACGAAACGAAAGACCGCACTTTCGAAGTGATGCAGACCTATGCCACCGAAAACAAGGACACGCTTTTTTCTAAGAAAAAGAGTCTGGAATCGGCACACGGCATTATCGGTTTCCGCACCGGCAACCCAAAGCTGAAGAACATGAAAGGTTTCACCTGGGCAGCTGTGACAAACCTCTGCAAAGAGTTCCTTCCACAGTATATCCGCACAACCGAGGAACTGGCTAAAGACAAGCTGCTGGCCGACCGTGACATTCCTGAAATTGCGGAACAGTTCGCAAACATCGGCGTACAAGTGGTGCAGGATGAATCGTTCTATGTGGAACCTAAAAAGGAAAGCGATGCGGTCCAGACGACCTAAATACACGTATGAACGCCGTGGTCCTCTTTGGATCGTGTATCGGAATGAATATACTGATACAATTTGCACAGGCACTCCCATAGCGGAGTGCCGATCCAAAGAGAAAGCACGGGATATGGTTTACGAACTTAACGGATGGAAACATGAAAAGAAAGTCTAAATACAAATGGTACGCAATATGGACCGTATACTGTATACTGGTGATTCCTCTTGGTATTATGATTATGATATCTCACTATATAAGGCTTCCATTTGAATTATTGCTTGAATGGATAGAAAATGTAAAATGGTGGCTTGTAAAAAGATATAAACCGGAATAGCTATGGCAGAACTCACTTTTAAAACAAATATCCGGCGTGACAAGTGGCCGCGCTGGATGAAGAAACTGCACGAGTACATGACCCGTGTAACTCAGAACCGGGAACTGGAGCCTACCCGTGATGAATATCTTCGCCTGAAAATGATAATGGAGAGTTGTCTTGGAGAATTAAAAAATGAGGAAGACGCACGCCGGGCTTCTGTCCGTGTATTGCTCGGAGAAGACAATGACCGGTTATCTCTCATAATAATGCGAAGCAATCTGGTAATAACATCTTATTACATCGAATAATGAACAAACGTACACAAATCATTCTTTTCACAGCCTTTTCTCTTATCATCGGTCCGCTGATTATTATGGGCTTCATTCTGAAACTTGCGGGAAAGATGCTCGATATACTTGGCTGGCTCTGCTGGATGGAACCACGCATGGCGCGGAAAGGATGGAATGAATTAATCAGAAAAATAAAAGAATCATGGAGCACAAATTAGGAGAAACCTTCACCTGGCACGGACAAACGCTCGCGGTCGCCGAGGTGAAAGATCAGGAAGAACCTTGCAGCGGATGCTGGTTTTTTGAGCACGCCATCCCCTGCTACGGTAACGAGCTTAACTGTACGGACGATTCGAGAAGAGACCATACTAACGTAATATTTAAACAATCAACAAAAACAGAAGAATTATGATGCACAACTGGTTTACATGCAAAATCCGTTATGAGAAAACGATGGAAAACGGAATGCAGAAGAAAGTAACAGAACCCTATCTGGTAGATGCTCTCAGCTTCACCGAAGCCGAAAGCCGTATCATCGAAGAAATGACACCGTTTATTAGCGGAGAGTTTGAGGTGGCTGGAGTTGCAAAAGCTAATTTCAATGAACTGTTCCCAAGTGAAGAAGAGTTTGCCGACCGCTGGTTCAAATGTAAACTCTGGTTTATTACACTGGATGAGAAGAGCGGAGCAGAAAAACGTACTGCCAGCAACGTACTTGTACAAGCTTCCGACCTTCGCGACGCCATCAAGAAGCTGGACGAAGGCATGAAAGGAACTTTGGCAGACTATGTGATAGCTTCCGTAGCTGAAACCGCCATCATGGATGTGTACCCCTACGAAGCAGAACCTGATGTAAAACCCGAATTTGAAAACGCAGATAAGAGATGAATACAGAGAAGACTTATATCCATCGCCGCGTATGCCTCTGCCGTCAGTGCGGAGGAACCGGCTCAGTAACCGTATATGCAGAGAAAGATGTGCGACGGGAATATCCCCAGCAGAAAGTATGTCCGCAATGCCAGGGCAGCGGACGCATCTGGCTCAGCGGAACAGTAATCAAACAGATTGAACCCTATGCAGAACCAGAACCTTAATCTGTTCAAGCCTCGCAGGGTGGCAGCCAAAGTCCATTACAGCGCAATCAATCAGTTTATGTTCGTTTGGATCAAGCACAGCCGCCCCTGCGACTTGAAGGTGCAGCGTTCGAAGCAGAACCCGGAATACCTGGGCATCTGCTTCGATGTGGAAAACAATGACACTATCGACATGATGTGTGATTTAAAAACAAGTCTGAAAATTCAAATTGTTGATTTATGAAAAAAGAAGATATTAAGCAAGAAGCTCAACATATGTGCGATAAAAGATTTTCCTACTTGCATAATAGTGCTTTTTTCGATGGCTTTGTTACCGGTGCAGAATGGAGAATCAATTCAGTTTGGCATAATGCAGATGAAGTTCCGAAAGAGAAAGGATATATACTTGTAGAGGTCAATGGAAGTCAGCCTATTTTTGTTACATGGAATATAAATGTTATTCCTACAAATTGGGATAAAATCGTAAAGGAAAACAATGTTGTCAAGTGGGCATACGTTAAGGATTTAATACCTATTATGGAGGATTAATTATGAACGCAAGCGATCAAGAGAGAGTATGTAAAGCAGGATATGTCATTCTCAGAAGGATGGACACTCCAAAGCCTCACATAAAGTACAAGAGTAAGTCAAATCCAAGGTCATGGAAAAAATATGATGATTACGTAAGTAAAGCTCACCGTGATAAGGTGATGAGAGAATTACTTCAAAAAGATAATTACATTGAAGACTGACACAAAAATCCCCGACACCGAAAACCGATGCCGGGGATTGCTGTATATTATTCACCTGGTTCTCCAAGGAAATGACATATCGCTTCGTGCTGCAAGGGAGTCAGGCTTCGCTGTCCCTTATGGAAATGCAGTTCCGTAAGCCGTTGCTGTAAGTCTTCGTTCAGCACTATCCAGCGGCGAAGCTGCGCTACGGCACTCCGGGTACTGGATTTAGGGAAATATTGCTGAGCCAGGTCTGTAAGGTATATCGCTTTCATATAGGTAAAGATACGAATTATTTTTTGTACTGCAAAAATTACCCTGCGGTAAACGTCCTGTTTCCGCAGGGTTATGGATCATTTTTCCGGCGGTAAATTATTCACCTTCCAGTTCCTTATACGATTTCACCTTCTTAAACTGAAGGTTCTCCAGTGCCAGCGTGCTTTGCAGTCCCAGCCCCGGACGGAACTGAAGATGAACCTGACGGATGTAACTTTCGTTGAAGTCTTCCGACGTTTCCGAACCGTTGCTGCGTATCTGAGCCTGGAATGTTCCCAGATTCTCCAGTTTTACGATTTCCCCTTTGGCGATGTGGCGGTTTATCTGCTTGATCAGCGCACGGATCACGTTCAGCACGTCACCGTCGGTCAAGGTCGTACTGTAGGCGATATCATCCGCCAGCTCGTTGATTTCGACTGTTCCGCTCGCCTGTGCCTTGGCGTAATACTTCGCAGTGCCTTCCAGATCTCCCGGCTTCTTGTAAGCCGCAATAGAATAGTTGATAGCCATGTGTCTGTCTTTTTTAAATGTTTGTAAAAATGTGGTTAACTTGTCATGACAGTACAAATCTACGGCAGTACAAGTCCATACTGTCGTAATAGCAGTTATTATGTGCGTGAATGGGATAATGTCCGCTTTTTTTTGTACTTTTGCGATAAATCGTTGTCTATGGATTCTCAACTGGAGCTGTTCCCATCACACAAGCTTTCGCTATCGGAAATGACCCGAAAAGTCACTCTTCCTTTACAGCGTATGGCTTCAGACCGAAAAGAGCGTCTGATGCTGCGCAACCGTGCGATGGTGGCACGCAAATATTATTGGGAGGAAATCATGCGCCGCCGCCCTGACGACGTGACTGTGATACTGGCTGAACATGAATTTTTTGTAGACGAACGTACCATCCAGAACGCGCTGATGGAAAACGCGGATTTCTATACAGATCTTTGCCGCCGTAAAGTAACGGCACGCCAGCTTCAGAAAATGTTTCCTACGTGGAAATTCTGATTATTCGATTACAGCCGCTTCAAATGTCATTTCATATACTTTCAGTCCGTCTTCCCTTTTCAGAGGTACACAGCTTCGGCGCATGTATGGTTGCTGGAAATGGTCAAGCCACCGCCCATGTATCGTTTGCTTTATCTTTTCCAGCAGGTCAAAACGTTTCAGAGCAGTATCCCGTACGGATTTCGGGGTACGAGTGTTCAGACTTGCACAATCATTGAAGGCAATGGTAAGCACAGCTCGCAGGGTACATCGTTGGGGCACTATCCCCATGGAAGTCAAATCACGTGTGTCGGGCATAGAAATATCTATCAGACAGCATGGCCATGCCACCGGCGGGCGTTCATCGGTGTAATAATCCAGCTGACCTTCGTCAGCATCAATCCAGCGGAGTTCAGTCACTTCCGCTTCCAACAGTTCGAGCAAATCGATCAAGTATTCTTTCTTCATTTCAATATGGATTTAAAAAGTTGTTCGCTTACTGTCTTTAACTTACGTTCCAGTTCCGGACAGTTACCCATGAACTGTCTTTGGGGAATGTTCATTTTCCGTGTATGACTTTTCACCTCAACGGTCCTTTTCTTTTTCTTTCCTTGTTTCTTTAATTTACGGGTGTGAGCCTTTACCACCACACTTCCGGTAAAACCTTCATTATGAACCTGTGCATAAGGAACTTTGCTGTTCCCGGCGGCAATGACCACCTTCTTTGGGGTTACCCTTACTATACGCACGCTGCCTTGCAGTTTACCGCTGCGTACCAGCATGGTTCCTTTCTTCGGCTTGTATTTCGGCCTCAGTGCCGGCCATGGTTTACCGTCGAAAGACTTTTCTGAGAACCTGCTCCTGGAATATTCCTTGGCTTCTTCCGCTATCAGCTGGGGAAGAGCACCCATAGCCTGGGCCATTTTTTTTACAAATTCATCGTTTGTATTCATTTGTTTTTCAATTAAACAAGTGGTTTAAAATTAAAAACATTATCTTTGTAACGTTCTGACAACCGGACTAGATGGGGCCCTACCTTGGTTTGGCGGGGGGCAGCCGCAAGAAATGGAAAGACGCAAGGTTCGGTCAGAGTAATTCAAGTTGAGGTATGACACCGGCTATCCAATCCGGGCGGGCGGAGAACCACGGGATGGTTCTCCTTTACGGGCCGGACGGACGCAAGGACATACTTCAGCGTTTTTTTATGAGCAGTCCCCACCGGCGTTTATCCCAGATGTTCTTTTTCATATAGGCTACGGTCTTTCCTTTCAGATTAGTCTGCATGACGTACCACGTTTTCAAAACCAATGCCTCACCCTCTATCTTGTAGTTTACTGCCACCACCTCATCGCGATAGAATTTCAGCAGACAGTAGGTGTCAAGCTGTTCTGCCTTTTCGAGCGAGTTCTTCTCTATCTCGTTGTTCAACCATACTTCGTCTGGATTCATCAGCGTATCAAGCATGGCATTCCACAATGCGATGCGGTTATCTCTTCCTTTTGCGGTAGTATGACCGAAAAACTGTTTTTCGTATATGACTACCTTCCGTCCGTCGTAATCGGTCAGCGAAATCACACCATCTACAGCTTTTTCTTCCCAAAGCTGTTTTTCATCGCGTTCCACACGGGGCGGCATGTCGCCAGGAGCATAGTCCTTCATCTGCTGTACGGTGGGAAGCTCCCAGCGGTCGGCGGTCATCTTTTTCAAATAGGATGCTGCCTGCTGCGGGAACTTGCGGATGTACATCTGGTCGGCAGTGAATATCTGTGCGGTGTCGCAACGGTTAACTCCCCATCCTTGGGCTGCCTGCATTTTCCATTCTTTGGTAGCCATAAAGTCCAGTACCCGCTGGCGCATAGCAGCCAAATCCTCACCTTCTACCTGAAATGTCATAAGCCCTCGTACGCGGCAACGGCAGTTCCATCCATTCGGAGGATATATCTTGTTCCAAAGTTCGTCATTAGCCGGAAGAATCACTCCGTGCAGTTTTTTATGTTCCTCACGTACACGGCCATCGGCTACGGTGAGGTACTGCCAGTAAGGGAATACAGTCCTGTTCTGTACCAGTCTACGGTACTGCGAAGTGGCTTCCGCTGTCAGTACGGCAGTGTCGTATTCGGTCTGTTGCCATGTCCGGTTAAATATTTTTGTCACCTGCTGTGCCTTTTCCATAAATTCGGGGTAACTCCCGCTTTCCCGGAACAGACGGTTGAGTTCCTGGATTTCCGCAAGCGTCTTGGCAGCACTGAAATGATATAGATTGGTTTCCATGGCAGTACGGAAAACATCATCGGGAGCATTGTAGGCAAAACCGGTATCAATGTTTCTTACGCCTGATTTAAATGATGTTTGAATTGCATTTAAAAATTCTCCGGAAAAGAACCTGAAAAGATCAGGTGAGAACAGTTCCTCACCGTTCCACACTTCATCGGCTATCTTTTCGTCAAGATCCGAATCATCCCTCATGCGGACTGTGCCAGCCCCGGCTCCCGTCGGGGCTTCTGCGAAAAAACCTTTTATCCATTCCCAAAGGCTTTGTTTGTCCGTATTGCGTACAGGAGGCTCGTTCCCTTTTTCCGGATCTTTCTTCGGCTCCTGAACCTCGTCCGTACGAGGTTTCTTATTCCCGTTTGCAAAAGGCTGCTGTACGGATTCTGCCGGATTCAGGCTTTGCAGAATGTCCTCATCGTTTTTCGGTTCCGGTATGCCAAACTTTTCGTATGCCCATGAGCGGGGAATGGGAAGTATTTCGCTCAGTGTTTTCAGGTCTGTCACGGAAAGTTCGTCTTTCTTGTCTACAAAAGAGAACTTTCCATCACGTACCGGATATCCGCGTTTCTCCAGTAACGGCACAAAAAACTTGTTCAGCATGCGGATAACAAAACGCCGGTCGCTGCGGTGCTTTTTTTCCTGAACAGCCAGATGCACCTGGCTTTGGCTGAGTGATGAACCGCTCTGTGTGGTCATGGTCTGCCCCAGAATCGTAATCAGTATTTCTTCGTTGCACGCCTTCCGGAAATCATCGTAAAGGGCTCCGTTGGTCGTTCCGCTCATCAGGGTGGTTTCTATTTCACTTTCTTTCGGAACTACCATATAAGGTGCGGAACCGGCTGTCTCGAATGCCTCAATCAACATCCTGCGGCTCGTATCGTCCAGAGAGTTATATTTTCCGATACGGATGGGCATACCGAACAGTTCAACAAATTGTGCCCAATCGCCAAAACCGCCCCGCTTATATATAACGTATGGAGCGACTTTCAGCAAAAGCCCCAAATCATCATCTCGTCCCCACTGGATAATCATATCGTCACCGGCATAGCTGATTCCGTCATTGTCTCCCTGTTGGCGTACGATGACCTTTTCTTTGGGGCGGATATGTTTTCGCGGGATTGAGTTGAAGTCAAATTCCGGAGTGAATGTAAATTCATCCACGGATATCCCCCAAAAGCGGCTCCACATGATGCTTTCCAGCAGCCGCTCGAACTCCAGCGAATTGATAAGGTTTTCCATCACATCGGACTGCTTTCCGTCTTTTGTGATAAAATTAATATCGGCATCAGTAATCGCCTCTATACGCTTGTTGATGGCATCCGTCACGGAACCGTCAAGCAGAATACTGGAGTACAGGTCATACAATGGGAAACGGATGCCTATATCGGCTGCACGCAAAGCCGATTTCCAATTCCCTATGTCATTTATTTCCCGTCTGGGAGGCGTGAGTACAAGAGTACTGTAAATAGGGGTAGGCAAAGCCTTGCTTACTGTTGTCGGATCAGGCATGGCAGCCTTTCCCCTATAATTCTTTTTATTTTTCTTTGCCATAGTCGTATCGTTTAAAAATGATTGTCCCGCTTTCGGTTACTTCCGTAATCCATCTGGCAATGGCATCCCGGAGCATGTCCGCAGTCCGTACTGTCCGGTTTGGCAGGAAGATTAGGATTATTACGGTTCTGGTTGTTCTCCAGCCATTCGATAGCCCGGTTGTACCGTTTTTCACGCAGTTCCAGATCCACTCCTGCATTGCAGAGGTTAACGAAGTGCCATGCCGCGATATCTTTTACGAACAGCAGCAGGATAGCGTTTCGTGCGCTGCCTGTTGCGGAAAAAATGGTTTGTGTATCGTATTTGGTAAGATAACCGGATGCTTCCTCTATGGCGGCATCAATGGCAGAAAGCATAACCGCCTCATCGCCGCGACATATAGTTTCGATATTTTCCTGGTAAATATGTGTGTACATATCTTCTGTAGTCAGGTATGCCATAATCTCAGAATCTTTTTTTGTTTGTATATCTTTTCCCATACCAGATACTTCCCGTTTCAATCTTGGCTGAAAGCTGCTGGCACATGTAGTATCCTCCCTCCACTGCATCAGGTCCGTCAGCCGGTGACGGGAGTCCGTCATCAAACAGATTGAACTGTTCCTGAAGCCGCAACATGTGAGGATTGTCTTTTTCTTTAATATTAAAAACCAGTCTTCCGGCACGGTGCAACGGTTCAAGATTACCTTCAATGCGGGCAAACTTCTCCGGTTTCTTCCGTTCGTCCGGACTGATATTAATATAAAATCCACGTTCTTTTCCCTTATTCAGAAAAATAGGTTTGAATACCTGCTCGTAAAACGGGTCCTGAAGGGTGTTGTTCTCAATGAAGCAACGCAGCTGGGCACGCTCCTTCACATAGTCTTGCAGATAGTAGTACCAGTTCACAAATTCATCGTTGGTGACATGCTGAAGGAAACAGGTGTACACATACAGCGTACCTTCATACAGTCCGCACAGGATGTTTGCCTTGAAGGAGTTTTGTGCGGCTTTCTTGCTGACCTTGTTACTGTATGCCGGGTCGCCGTAGCTGACAATGTATTTCAATTTATGTACAGGCGGACATTCCCCCCATTTAATTTCATCGAAATAATGTCCTTCAATGACAGGGTTATTGAAACATTCCTTCTGACCGGCTGCCAGACTGACTTGAGCCAGCACTTCATCTACGGCTTCTTCACTATTCTTTTCGGGCCATACCGATTTTCCGTTCCGATAGTCTTCCTGAGGGTCAGGATGGTTAATGTCTACCATACGCAGGTTGATGATGTCCCAATGTCCCAACGGCTTTTCACGGTCAGCCAGTTCACGGGCCTTGTTTCCGGCACGCACCACACAGCAGTCTTTGGCGATTATGTTGCCCGTCCAGATGGTCAGCAATGCCTCGCTGATGGAGCGGGTGAAGAACAGGGCGTTCTCGAACCATCTCCACTTGTTGTTCAGCACTTCAATGTTCCGGCATTCCTCGTCGGTATCGTAGTCGTCCATGAGCAGCAGGTCAGGCCGCACTTCGTCCAGCTTCACACCACGTGGAGATTGCCCCCATCCCATAGCCATAAATGAAGCCCGGTTTGACAGGATGAAATAGTCTTCCGTCCATTTAGTTCCTCTCATGTCCCCGTAGAAGTATCGCAGGCGTTCGTTTGCTTCAAACTGCGCCCGGTACACATTGAGCAGTTTGATAGCCGCATCACTGGTGGCAGAGGCAAGGATTATCACCCGCTTGTTCTTCTTCACAATCACAAGGTATAGCACAATCATCATTACAATGGTACTTTTTGCCAGCTCACGCGCCCACGAAAGTACCTCGTACCAGTTGCCGTCGGAATGGTTTACGATACGACGAATTGCCTTCTTCTGGAAGCCCGCGAACTCATATTTGGCAAACTTGTAGAAGAAGAATTTCATCCATGCTATCGGATCGCCCTCCAGCTCTTTCAATTTTCGGGACTTCTCTGCATCGCTCATGGTAAAGTCCACCGCAGTAAGTGTGCGCACCTGTCGCAGGAATTCCTCCCAGTCTTCCACCAACTGCTTGTTCTTTCCGGTCAGTTTCTGTCTTGCCATATCATTTCAGTTGTGTCTTAATGAATTCGTCAAACTCGGATGAAATATCGATTGCCTTTTCCGGATTCCGGGCACGCAGCCATGTCAGGAACTTCTTGCTTACTCCGATAATGTCTGCAATGCCGAAATCGCCCTCCATTTTGGCGATGGCCGCAGACAGTTTGTTGATTGTGTCTGCCTGGGCAGGTGTGGCATATTTAGTATCCGATTCGCTGATTGCCTTGTTTATCTGGGCTATCTGCATATACAGATGTCGTATCTGTTCCTCACGGGTGGAGGTGACAGCCGCACGCAGCATCTCCCAGTTCTCCTTTTCCGCCCATCTTCCTACGGTTATACGGCTTACGCCCACTTTCTGCGCAATATCCTGAAAAGTCATGCCTTCCTGCATGAACAGCAACTTTGCCCAGTCCTTTTTCTGTTGGTTTGTCAGGTTGTTTGTCATGTCCGTTCGTGTTATATTTTAAAACAAAGGTAGACAGTTCCGATGAATTGTACCAATCGGTTTGTAATGCTTTCCCTATTTATGTAACTCCTTACATTACAGAATGTAACGCTTACAACCTGATTTGCCTGATTCATTTTTTCACCCGAATTTTGCGATAAACAAGCATGAGCACAATGAACAAATCATACAAATTTACAGTACACGATGAGTCGGTCAATACCTACGGTTTCCGTATGCTGACTGATGGAGCAAACCTGACGGAGTTTGAGAAAAATCCCGTCATACTGTATAACCATAACGACTGGGAAACGCCAATAGGTCGTGCTGACAGGGTATATAAGGAAAACGGAACCATAGTTGCAGAAATCGTATTTGATACAGCCGACCCGAAAGCCGCTGAGATAGCCGGTAAGGTAGAGCGTGGATTTTTGCGTATGGCATCTGTAGGTGCATGGCCTCCGGAAGAGGCTACGGACGATGAACTTATGAAACTGGACGGACAGACCGGACCGACCATTACACGCTGGACACTCCGTGAAATATCAATTTGTCCGATTGGAGCGAACCACAATGCTCTGGCCATGTACGACCGTACAACAGGCAAACGGATTGACCTGTCAGACCGGAGTACGGTCATACGTCTGGCTGACAATATTAAAAATATGAATCTCAACCCTAAAAAAGAAAACAATATGAGTGTGATTACACAAATGCTGCGCCTGTCCGACTCAGCCAGCGAACAGGCAATTGCCGAAGAAGTGCGCAAGCTCATCGCATTGCGTGATCAGTATCAGTCGGAAATAGCCGGATTGAAAACAGAAAAAAAGAATTTACAGCTAAAACTGGACACCTACGAACAAAAGGAACGTGAAACCAGAAAGGCACAGGCTGTCTCTCTGGTGGATGCAGCCGTAAAAGACGGACGTATTAATGCTTCCGGACGTGATGCATGGCTGAAAGATCTGGAGAATGATTTTGAAAATGCTTCCGTACGTCTTTCTTCCATTACCAGACGGCAGACAGTAGCCACACAGGTTATTCCCGAAGGAAAGTCAGGAGCAATAACCCTGCGTGACATGACTTTCCAGGATATTCTGAAAGCCGACCGACTGAAAGAACTGAAGCTGGACAAGGAGCTTTACCGTCAGAAGTTCCGTGAAGCCTACGGACATGAACCGGCTTAAACCGTTTTTACAAACTATTTAAAAAAGACAAAACATGGCAGGACTGAACAAAGAAATCTGGCTCCCCGGAATCGAGGAGCAGTTTATCCCGGATACCTCGTTCGTTGCAGAAGGTAGAAATCTCGATGCATGGACAGATAACGGTTTCCTGAACCTTCAGGAAGCGGGTGTAAATCCGGAAGTAATTGAGAACAATGAAGTATGGCCTATTCCTATTGTAAGACGTGAAGATATTCCACACAAACTGGAGATGAAACGCTTTGATACGGAAAATACCGTACACATCAACGCTATCGAAGTGGAGGAAGCGGCTGGTAAGCGCGAAAGCGTCATACGCGGACACCGTGTGTCTTTGCAGACTAAGTTTGCGAAGATGGCAGGATATAACTGGTCACCGGCAAAAAATACGGAAAACACTCCGGTAAATGTGGTCAGCACAGGAAACAAGAGCAGCATCAACAACACGTACTATGCCTTTACTTATGAAGAACTGCTGAAACTGGATACCCAATGCAACCTGATGGATATGCCTACGGAAGGACGAATCCTCCTGCTTCATCCGTGGCACGCAGCCGACCTTCGCAAGCAGGATCTGGGAATGTACAAAAGCTTCTTCAACGGCAGCTCAATGTTTAATTTCAAGGTATATATCACCGCAATGACTCCACGCTACAATGGGGAAAACGGACAACGTGTAGCATATGGAGCTCCTGTAAACAGTACAGACGCTATTGCCTCAACCTTCTTCTATAAGGAAGCGGTAGGAGCAGCAAAAAGCAATTTCGACATGTACTACCGTCTTAATGATCCGGAATACCGTGGTGACGTTATCGGCTTTAACATGCGCGGACTGGCACTGCCTACTACCGGAAAATATCTGGGAGCCATTGTAACTAAAAAGCATGAGTAACAAACCTTTAAAAAAACGATAAAACTATGAGTTATCTGAATAGTAAATCAGGACGTACATTTGATTTTACCGCCCCTTACACGGAAGAAGGAGAACGCTGCCAGCGTATTCCTTTTCCGATTGCAGTAAACCGTAAGCCAACCGACAGTTCACACATTACGCATGACACAAATCCGCAGGTAATGACGTTCGACAGTGCTGCTTCAGCAGGTTCTTATACTGTAAACACACTGGTACAGCCTGGCTCTTTGTTGATTGTAAACAACGAGCATGCTTCAAACAGACAAACGATAGGTGGCGTAGAATGCGCCGCAAACGACAGTACTGTACTGATGTGGACCGGAAAGAAGTATGTACAAATATCTAATGCAGGAGTAGGAGGATAAGTCATGAAACACTTTACAATGGGAGAACTTTGTGCCAGTACCACCGCCGACGTTCATGGAATCAAGAATACACCGCCTCTTCAGGAGGCGGGTAACCTGAAAGTCCTTGCCGACAATGTGCTTGACCCGCTCCGTGAATGGTACGGAAAACCGATTACAGTCAATTCCGGTTACCGGTGTCCGCAACTGAACCGCATGGTAGGAGGCAAACCGACCTCCCAGCATCTCAAAGGGGAAGCTGCCGACATCACTGCCGGAAGCAAGGAAGAAAACCGGAAACTCTTTGCCTATATCAGAGCGAACCTGACTTTCGACCAGCTGATTGACGAGAAGGACTTCTCATGGGTACACGTGTCGTTCAAACGCAACGGAGAGAACAGGAAGCAGATTCTTCCCCTTTAAAAACATAGCCATGAGCGATACTATCAGGGAAATCATACAATGGCTGTTCGCCGGTGGAGGGCTGCTTGCCCTGATAGAGCTGTGGCGGACACGCCGGAAAAACAGGGCTGCATCGCAGAAAGACGTGGAATCGTACTTCCAGACCATGTACGAGGCTAACGGCAAGACGATGATCGGCTTACAGATGAAAATAGACGAATTACAGGACTTAACCATCAGACAGGATGAAAGGATATTCAAGTTGGAACGTATTACGCGAAGGGCTTCGGTGTGCCGTTATTGGAGCAGCTGCCCTATCCGTCCTGAGCTGCAAAAGTACAAGCAGCTTGCAGGAGAACCGGACAGTAGACCGAAAGGACAGTCTGAGGCAGACCGTAACGAAGGTGATAACCTACGAACCGGTCCCGAAGACACAGACGAGCCTGACACTGGATGCCGACCGCCTCCTTAGCCTCTCCCGGTTACCAGAAGGTATCGGCTTCACTGCGCACGACGGCCGTCTGTCTCTCCATGCCGAGAGCGACGGGAAAGGTGGTGTGAACATCACGGCGCAGCATGAGGGCGAAAGCCAGAAGGTAATTACAGAGGAAAAGGATGTGACAAACCGCATACGCGATGAAGCGGAAAGTCAACTGGAAGAAGTAAAGGAAACACGCCCCGCAGCCCAGGGATGGCTGACAGGAACAGCCCTGACCCTGCTGGGGATTATCCTTATCTGGCAACTGATTAAATATCATTTAAGCAAACATTAAAAACGACAAAATTATGGCAGATAAAAGCAACGGACTGATGTATGGTGTGGCCGCCGTAAAGTTCAAGACACCGGAAGGCGAGGAAAAGACGTTGGGCTGGCTGGATGAAAACGGGATGCAGCCTGCGGGAAATGCGCCTACCTTTATGGATGTGAATGCCGCACAGGTAACAGACGGACCCGTAGACAGCATTATGACCAATCCGGGAAGCGATGCATTCACGATGAACCTCATCAAGCTGGATGCACAAAGCATGGTCGATGTATTCGGTGGAAAGAAAGAAAAGGATGATTCTTATACTCCTCCGGTTAAGTTTGTAGCAAACGGTGTGCTGACAATATCCATGCATTCCGGACACAGCTTCCGCATATTCAATGCACGTCTGAGCCGTAACGGCTTCCAGAACGGAATCAATATGCAGAATGTACTGGCAATGGGTATCCGTGTGGACATGCTGAAACCTACAGACGGAAAAGACAGACGCTACCGTACTTATCCTCCCGGAGTGGAACCTGATACCGCAGACTCAACCGCAGACGCAGCAGGATAAGTATGAAGGCACAGGATATAGAACTGCTGGCAGGCATCTCCCTCAGTGACGGGGGAATCAGCCTGCCGCTTCATACGGTACTGCGGAAACATCCGTTCCGCATCACGATGAAGATACCTACCACACGCAGTCTGCTACGTGTCAGCAAACGTTACCTGCGCATCGGTGTTACTCCGGAAGAATATGATGCATATAATCTGGACCAGCGAATCCGGTTTGTCTACCTGCATGGAAAGGATATCAGCCGGATAGTAGCATACGGCATTGTTCGAGGGCCGGTACTGGGAAGGTTACTTAACCGCCCGGTGGCATGGATGCTTCGGGAACTGATGACACCCGATGAACTTTCCTCCGCATGGCGGCAGATACTGAACAGTACATCTACCACGTCTTTCGGGATTATTATCGCATCGGCAGCAGCACTGAACAAGATGCAGCCCTTAGCGAGCCGGAACGAGAGCGCAAACGAAACGAGGAGTTAAAGAAGGGACATACGGAACCTTCGCATAGCCTTTTCGGCGTGATAGGTCAAATAGCCACGGAAACAGGCTGGAGCATTGACTACATTCTGGACAAAGTGAATGTAGTAACCCTGCAAATGATGATGGCAGACATGCCGCACTGGGTTCCACCGCAAAAGCTGGACATGATGCAGCAGATACGTGAAATGGAGGAACGGGAGAAACAAAGAAACAGTCACATACAAACAGATAACACGAACACGACAAAGGGAATGAACCCGATGGAGTTCTTTACCCATTATGCAATAAAAGATTAAGGATATGGCAGTACCTGTTGAACTTGAAATATTCATGAAAGACCTTACCAAAGCCGGACTACAGAGCGTGGGTAAGAATGTGGATGATGTGGAAAATCAGACTCTGCAACTGATTGACGCGCTGAAACTGGTACGTGCCGAGCAGATTAAACAGCTTGAATCGAATAAGCAGGCGGGGAAAAGCTATACGCAGGAAGCGGCCAACGTACAGGCTTTGACGGGGCAGATCAACGGATTGAAGACAGGTCTGAAAGACTTGCAGAAAACGAAAGAGGAAACCGCAAAAACGCAGACCATTGACATCGACACCGAAGCCGTAACCCGTAAGACAAACAACCTGAAGATGCAGTTCAGCCAGGTAGCAAGAGAGCTGCCTTCACTTGCCATGGGGCCGCAGATGTTTATCCTCGCTATCTCAAACAACCTTCCTATGCTGGCGGATGCCATTTCGGATGTACGCAAGCAGAATGAGTTACTGAAAGCATCCGGGCAAAAAGGTGTGCCGGTATGGAAACAATTGGCCGGTGCAGTATTCTCATGGCAGACTGCACTAGTAGCTGCTATCTCTTTAGGGATTGTATATGGAAAAGAGATTGGAAATTGGGTAAAGAGCCTGGGAAAAGTAAAGAAAGAGCTGATAGATACTCAGAAAATACAAGACGACTTAAACAAGGTTCAGGTGGAAGGAGGAAAAGCTGCAGCCGAGGAAACGACAAAGCTCCGTCTACTTTACACGGCAAGCCAAGATACATCAAAATCTATGAAGGAAAGAAATAAGGTTGTAGATGAATTACAGAAAATGTATCCTTCCTATTTTGGGAAATTGAGTAACGAAGAAATTTTGGCCGGTAAGGCATCTGATGCTTATGACCGTCTGACGAAATCAATAATATCATCAGCTAAGGCAAGAGCGGCCATGAGCAAAATGGTGGATGAACAAGGGAAGATACTGGAAAATGAACAAAAGATAAATGATGCGTACTCCAGATTAGATCCTCTTTTACCAAAACTTGAAGCGGCAGAAAAGAAATTAAATATAGCAAAAACGTCTGCAAGTCTGAATGCAGGAAAACTTTCAACTTCCGGAACTAGAAATCTTTCAGCCGGAGGAAATGTCGCGGTTCAGCAGGCTCAATCAGACTATGACCAGTTAAAGAAAGAAACGGATGCTATTTACGAAGAAATTGCAGGATACCGTGCAACCATATATGAATCGAACAGGATTTCTAAGGAATTGGAAAAAAGCATTAAGGTAGATGACATTGTTACAGAGGAAAAAGGTAGTGGTACAGGTTCCGGAAAAACCGACTACGCTTCCCAGCTGGCGGATGCCCGTGTAAAAGCTCAGCAAACTACAGAGAAACTGCGTCTGCAAATCATGCAGGAAGGTATTGCCAAGCGCAAGGCACTGGCTAAGCAAGAATACGATGAGCAGCTTGCCGACATTGACAAGCAGGAACAGGACACGATTGCCAAAATGGATCAGGCTCGCAAGCAGGGTGACAACATCCCGCAGAGCCAGTATGATGACGTGAAAGCAGAAACGAACGAACAAAGGCTTTTAGCGGAAAAAATATTAGCGGAAAAGATATATCAGATCAATAAAGAATATCTTGACAAAACACTGGACGCTGAAATAGAGTACAATAAACAATATGGAACCTGGCAGGAAAAAAGAGAAGCTGTAGCTTTGGAGTATACAAAAAAAATAGCCTTGGCGCAGACTGAAGCCGAAAAGAAACTTTTAAAAGAAAAAGGGAAAGAAGCTGTTGCCGCTGTAGATTTTGAGGAGTTTAAGGAAAGTATCAATTGGGAGTTGATTTTTGGAAATCTTGACAAGGTAGCGAAACAAGAGTTGCAGAAATTACGCGCACAACTGGAACAATTCCGCCAGTCGCCGGAATATAAAAATATGGCGATTGATGAGCGTAAGGTATTGGATGAAGCTTTAAATGAAATCCAGCAGAATATAATTGAGAAAGGCGGATTGCTTGGAAATTTGCCGGAGCAGTTACAGGTATTGGCAGAGGCACAGAATGAGTTGGAAAAGGCACAGTCGGAATACAATAAATCCCTTATTTTGGGGACAGAAGCAGAGAAAGAAGCGGCTTTGAAGAAAAGAAATCAGGCTCAGGCTAATGTCATCAGCGCTCAGGCTAATGTTAACGCGGCCGCTGATCAGGCTGGACAAAGATTCTCTAAAGTTACAGACAGTATGATTCGACTTAGTGAAGCTGGAAGTGACCTCTCCCGACTGGGAAATTCTATCGGGACACTGATAGACGCGTTTTCTGACGCAGACTCGAAAATAGGCGGTATAGTAGGTTCTATTATCGGAGTTTTGGAGCAGTTGGGAGATCAGGGAATATCCGGCTTTGTCGGAGGTATATTGGAGAATGTCGGTAATCTGGCCGGACATATGTGGGATACAATTGGAAGCTTTTTTGGAGTAAAAGGACTTGGAGGTATTTTTTACGGCGCGGATTATTCTGAATATGAAAATATGAAATCTCAATATGAAACCTTGTCGGACATTTGGGATGAGCTGATAGACAAGAAACAACAATATATCGATATCAGTTATGGAGAAGAAGCGGAAAAAGCTTATCAAGAATCAGTTAACCTGCTGAACCAGAAAATGCAACAGGCATATGCTCTTGCTGATGCCCGTAAATCTGCCGGCAGCAGTTTAGGTTCTCATAGCATCGCATATCGGCAAAACAGGGATTTGAGTGGATATGCCACAGAATTATATAAGTATGTCAATCAGAATGGCAATTATGATGATATAACGAACGCTTTGTTGGGAGCGTCAGCTGATCAGTTACGTAATGTCCGTGATAATATGTGGGCATTTTGGGCTGGACTGGATTCTGAATTTCGTAATGCCTTGGAACAGATTATCGCTTGTGATGACCAAATTGATGATTTGGGTGATAAAATGAATGAAGTGATGACAGGTGTTGATTTCAGCAGCTTCCAAAACAGCTTTGTAGATATGCTGAATGATCTGGATTCTACCAACCAGGATTTTGCTGACAACTTTGAAAAGTATTTGCAGAATGCAGTATTCTCATCACTTATTGCAAACAAATACAAGTCAAGGATTGAAGCTTTATACAAAGATTGGACCGAAAAAGCGGATGGCGGTTTAACTACTGATGAAGTAAATAAGCTCAGACAAGATTATCAGAATATAATAAACGATATGTTGGCAGAACGGGAGCAGATTATGAACAGTTTCGGCTGGGAAAGCTCATCCTCCGGTAGCAGCCAGTCGCCCAGCAGCGGCGCGCTGACTACCATCACTCAGGACAGCATATCTACCTTTGAGGCAATAGGAAGAAACATGCAGACGCATCTGGCCAATACAGACAAATTCGTGCAGGAAATCCGTAACGCGCAGAAGCAGGATAGCCAGACGCTTGCAACCATAGCATCTCATACGGCATACATTGTGCTGATATACGACTTGATGGAAGACTTGAAGTTGAACGGAATACAGTTGAAATAATATGGACTTGACAGGATACCTTACAATCAACGAAACAGACGTATGGACGGAATACGGTGCGTTCCTTGGAGAAACGGAAGCGGGAGGTCACGTGAACATGGACGCTTTGCTCCGTATGCCCAAGGCGAAGGACATTACCACAGTAGATTTCCGGGAACGGAACGGAGTGGAGCTTCCTCAGAACCCGAACGTGAAGCTGAACAGCATCGAACGTACCTTGCAGTTCTGGCTTCGTGGAAGCTCCGCAGACGACCGACTGGAGAAATACCAGCGTATGATGACGCTGATTACGTCCGGAATGCTTGCTATTGCCGTAAAGAATTACCGAACCTACAATATGGTATATCAGGATATGCCGGCAGAACCGGACTGGTACGAAAGCTACGAAGGCAACCGTTTCTATGTGCTGTTCTCCGTAAAGTTTCTGGAACCGCAGCCTTCCGTTTAGAAATTGATTAAATATAGATTAAATGACGATAAAATGGAACTGAAAATATACGATAAAGCAAATAGCCTTCGACTGACAGCCAGCCCGAACACTTCTTCTTCTGTCACGGAAGAAATAGGTGGAGAATGCAGCGTATCTGCGTCGTTCACTCATACCGAATACGTGCCGCTGGATGTGGATGACTACATCGAACTGGAAAGCGTGCGTTATAAAGTAAAATCCCGTTATCGTCCGAAACACAAGAACACACAGACTTACGAGTACAGCGTGAAATTCTATGCTCCGATACACGATGCTGAAGACACGCTGATGCTGTTCCAGGAAGGAGGAACTACTTCTGAATTCAGTTACGACGGTGGTCCGCGTGAACACCTTCAGCTTTGGATTGACAACATGAACCGCCGTGCCGATGCAAATCTATGGAGTATCGGAACGGTGATTACCGCAGATAACAAGACTATTGATTATCGGAATGTGAAGTGCTGGGATGCAGCCTTCGGCAGCAACGGCATCGCCGCCACATTCGAAACGGAAATGTGGGCGGACGGTTATGTGATAAATCTCTGCAAGGCAGAACGTGGCGAAATGGTAGAGCTGGGATATCTTCAGGGACTTACCAACCTGGCACAGGAAGATAACGGAGAAGTGAAGTTCTTTACCCGTCTGTTCCCTCTTGGTTCTACGAGAAACATAAATGCAGCCAAGTACGGATATTCCCGTCTGCAACTTCCTGACCGCTCTCTATATGTAGATAAGAACGTGGACCTGTATGGTGTGAAGGAAGAAACGGAAGAAACAGCCTTCTCAGAGATATTCCCAAAATACATTGGTACAATTTCCTCTGTGCGCTCAGAAGAAAAAGAGAATGAGGAAGGACGGAAGTACACCGTATATTATTTCAAGGACAACGGTATGAACTGGAATCCGAAAGACTACGAGATTCCGGATCTGGACTACATGCTGAAATTCCAGACAGGCGAACTGGCAGGCCGTGGAACTGACGGCTCTTTCCAGGCTGCGTGGCACGAAGACACAAGGGAATGGGAAATTATAAACGTGTATCCTGATGATACTACTCAGATTCCGGGTGGTACAATTATCCCAACTCCGGGCGATCAGTACATTCCCTGGAATTTCGCCATGCCGCAGGAATACATCACCGAGGCAGAACAGGAATACAAGCAGGCTGTAGATGATTATCTTAATACTTACAGTTTCGATCCGAACAAGTACACAGGCACCACTGATCGAAACTACATCGAGAAGAACCATACCCCACTCCACATCGGATGGAATGTGCGCCTACTATCGGACCAGTATTTCGAAGCCATCGGCGGATACAAGGACACCCGTATTACGAAAGTGCAGCGCAAACTGAATGACTTGTGCCAAGCTACGATTACCTGCTCCGATGAGGTGGGTACGGGATGGAAGTCGTCTGTAGACAACTCTTTGAACTCGTTACGCTATGAGGTGGCCAGACAAGCAGAACAATATGTGTATGATATAATCAAATCTTTTGAGACAAAAACTCCTAGTGACAATAATGTCTTTTCTGCATTAAAGTCATTGAAAACACTTCTTCGTAAGGACCAGTCAGACGGAACCAGCTTTCTGCTAAAGTTACTGGGAGGTGCAGAGTTCGGAAAATATGCTTCTGGCATATCCGGCGGAAAGATTGATGAGCAAGGCGCAGCGGAATTACTCTCACTATTGCTGCGTGGTGCGTTGACGATAGGAGAATATAAAAAAGGACTGAAAGGTGCTAAAATAGATGAAGAAGGTGCTGCCGATTTGCTTTCCATTCTGGTCAGGGACGGAATAGAATCAAATAATTTCTCTACTGGAGCACTTGGTTCTGGATTTTGTCTTAAGAAGAAAGAAAATGGTGATAGCTATCTAGAAGTTGACAGTATGTTAGTTAGAAAAGACGCCACTTTTGTAAAGCTACTTATTCAGCAAATTAAGCATGTTGGCGGTCAGATTATCCTTACTCCTGCTTCGATGTCTTGTGTAAAAGTAGAGGATAAAGGAGATTTCTACCGTTGCTATTTTGATAATACAGACGGAGAAAGAACAATAGAGCAGGAATTTGTGGTCGGTGACTTGGCAAGAGCACAGACATTCAATGTTAAAGAAGGTGTTAATCAGAATGTAACTAACACATATTATTGGCGTGCTGTTGTTGGAACAGGAGATAATTATATAGACTTGTCTAAAACCGATTGCGATGCGGGTTCTACCGAGCCAAAAGCAGGTGATGATATTGTACAGTTAGGTAACAAGTCTGACGCTACACGTCAGGCAGCTATTATCTTGTCTGCATACGGCAATGATGCACCTTATTTCAAGTTGTACAGAGGAATTAATTCTTATTCACTAGACGGAAAAGAATTTGTTTCTTTTTCACGCTCGGAAGTAATGATTATTGCCGATGCAATAAAATTCAGTTCTGGAGAAAGCGTAAAGGACTATATCGACAACGCGGTAGGGGAAGTTAATACAAAAGTAGACGATGCTATATCTGATTTATCTGAAAACATTTCATTTGTAAATCAGTTATCTAAGGATTTAGAAGCTGTTAAAAACCAAATAGACGGTGCTATTGAAACATGGTTTTATGAACCAGTTCCTACATTAAGTAACGAACCTGCTGTAAATTGGACTACAAGCGAAGATAAGAATGTACATTTAGGTGACTTGTATTATGATGGAAACGGAAAGGCTTACCGTTTCCAAATGTCAGGTATTTCTTATGTATGGCAGGTAATAACCGATTCTGATATCACAAAAGCTTTGGCTGACGCTAAAAAAGCACAAGACACAGCAGATGGAAAGAGAAGGGTATTTGTTACAACCCCTACAAATACGTCTGTATACGATATAGGCGACTTATGGGTAAATGCTACATACGGAAGCTACAAGAATGATTTGCTTCGATGCAAAACGTCTAAACAAGCAAACGCACAGTTTACGATTGAGCACTGGGAACTTGCATCAAAATATACAGACGATACAAAAGCTAATCAGGCTCAGGCTGCGGCAGATGCAGCTAAACAAGCCGCTGACAGTGCGCAGCAGACAGCTAACAATGCGGTTCAAAGTGCGGCAACTGCAAACGCCTTATTGTCTGATATAGCAAATGATAACAAGCTGACTGCTCAGGAAAAGCAGGAAACAAAAAAAGAATGGGATATTATTGTTTCTGAAAAGCCTAAAAATGATGCAAGTGCTGACAAGTACGGAGTAAGCAAGACTGCTTACGGAACGTCTTATAATACGTTAAGCACTTATATAACACCGTTACTTTCAAGTCTTTCAACAACAAGTGATATATCAGGAGCTACATTCAGAAGCAAGTTTAAGGCTTACTACGATGCTCGCACCGATTTATTGAACGCTATATCGGCAAAGGCTAAATCACTTGCAGATACTGCACAACAAACTGCAAATGCGGCACAAGAAAAAGCTAATCAGGCAATAAAAGATGCTGCCAACGCAAAAGCAGCAGCAGACAACGCACAAACTGATGCAAATGAAGCAAAAGAAAGATTAGATAACTGGGCTTCTGATGGTTCTATTTCTCCAACGGAAAAGCAGTCACTAAAAGAAGAGATATCAAGGATTGACGCAGACAAGACACAGATTGCAAACGGATATGCTAAGTATAACTTAGGTGCTCCAACAAATTACAACAATGCACACACGGCTTATCGTGCTGTGTTGGTAACTCTTACTGCATCTTCTCCTGAAACAATCACTATTCCTTCTGATTTTGCTACAAAGCAGACAACGTATTATACACAGAGAACGACGGCTCTAACGGCAATATCGAATGCGGCACGTGACTATGCGCAAGGTATAGCCAACGATTTAAGTTCTTATAAGAAAACGGTAAGTTCGCAATTTGAGCAGACCAACAATAGTATTACTGCTGCTGTAACTTCATCTAAGGAGTACACCAATAGTGCTATTAATAATATTCAGATTGGAGGTAGAAATTTATTTAGAAATACTAAATATGGCGGTGACTGGTATGCTAATAATTGGGGTACAGGAAAATATTCTGTTTCAAAAGAACAAGTATCTGAAAATGTAGGAGGGATACCATTAGATGAAGTTACTGTTTCCTTGAAAACTCAGGCAGGAACTGGAGATATAAAAATGGCATCAACTTCTTACTCTAATATACCTTATGCGGAGTTAGAAAACAAAAATGTCACAATTTCATTTTATGCTAAATGCCAAGAGAATATAAAAGCCTCAGTGTATATAGCAATTCAAAATAAATATAATGCAGCTATATCATCAAAGGGTTGGACTATAAGTGAGTTATCAGATAATTGGGTAAAGTATCAACATACATTTCCTATTGATAAAACAACAAATAGAGAAGGCTGTTTGATTTTTTTTACTATACCAGATAGTTTTTTAAATAAGAAGATATACATCTGTCTTTTAAAGGGAGAAATAAGCAACAAAGCAACCGACTGGTCACCCGCTCCTGAAGATGCAGAAAACGCTTTGACTGAATATAAAAAAGAAGTTACGGCACAATTCAGTGTACTAGAAGGAGAAATTAGCAGCAAGGTTTCTTCCACAGAAATTACTACTATTAAGCAGGAAATAATTAATACGGCAGCAAGCGATGCAACCAAAAAGGCGAATGATGCAAAGACTTCAGCAATAAGTACTGCCTCTGCTGACGCAACTTCCAAGGCAAATAAGGCAAAGCAGGATGCTATATCTACTGCTGCTACAGATGCTACCAACAAGGCAAATAAGGCTAAGAATGATGCTATAACAACATCCGGACAAAATGCAGACAAGAAGTACGCAACGATTACTACCGTATCATCTATGCAAACTTCAATTACTCAATTAAGCAGTAGTTTGTCTTTGAAAGCCGAAAAGTCAGAAGTTACTGCTGTTCAGAGCAGTTTAAATCAGACAAACGGTAACCTTTCTTCGTTAACAACAAGAGTTAGCGAAGCTGAGGTTAAATTGCAACCTGATAATATTTGGATTGGGATTTCATCTAAGGTCACAACAACATCAAAGGTAAACAATATTGTTCCTGATAGTTGCTTCGATGATGCTAATTATAGCTTGCTTTATACCGGAGGTTCAAGAGTTAGTGCATCAACTGCTAACAATAGTTGTCCTACAAGTTATTGTATGAAGTCTACTCAACGTGATGTGCAAGCTAAAAATTATGTAGCTGTTGCAGAAGGCGAAAAATATTACGTTTCAGCGTATGTAAATGCTCAATTAGCTAATTATACTGTAAGAGTTGGTCTTATACTAAAAAAATCCGACGGTACTACAAGCTGGCATAATAATGGTTCTTCTGTTGCAGCTAAAACTAGCGGATGGCAAAAGCTATCAGGTTATATTACAATTCCCGCTGGATATACAAAAGCTGGTATTTGGTTTCAAATTGATGGAGGTTCAAACTTTGGTTCGGCTTACTTTACAAAGGTTTATGCTTATAAAGTTGATGAATCTGTCAATCAAAATTACGCTTTATTGACAAGTAATGAAAAAAGGTTGACTACTTTTAATAATGTAGTCAATCAGGCGTGGGGTGTATATAACGTTAAAGGCTTAAAAGCAGGTGATATAGTTACTGTTTCATTTGAATACCAAGCGAGCAATCTTAACTTTAATACAACATCCGAACGTACAGCGAGAATTACAACTCAATTCACAGAACAATATGGCTGGGTAGGAAGTAATTTTGATTTAAGAACTAATGGCTCGGGTAAATTTATATCTACCCCTTTTACTATTGGAGGCTCAGCAACAGAAAATAGTGTAGTTGTATTTAGATTTCGCTTAGATTACATCTCATCCGTGCTGCAAAACGGCAGCCCGATAGGTTACTTCCGTGTTTGGAATCTGAAAGTAGAAAAAGGCGAAAGGTCAACACCGTGGAGTGCCGCACCTAGTGATTATTCCACAACAGAAGAGATTAAGGCTGGTATGCAGATAACTGACAAGGGATTTAACTTCTTTGGTCAGGAATTTAACTTTTCAGGGAGGATATCTGTCGGAGATTTAGACCCGACAATTATCGAAGATGGATATTTGCGTGCAAGTCTTATTAATGCCGATACACTTGTGGCTAAAACACTTAATGCTGTAAATTCTAAAGGTATAAATACGTTAGTAGATAAGGACGGTATAACATTAACAGATTCTTCCACAAAGAATGTTCTGTTGAAAACAGAAATTATAGGAACAAGCGCAGCAAGCTATGCTGGTTCTTTAGTCCTAAAAGGAGGATTTAGTTCCGGAAGTAGCCGAGAAGCTAACCTTAGTGCTTTTAGCCTTACTATGAGCAGTGATGGAGGTGGAACATCAGACAAGTATAGTATTAATTTATCCCAATACGGTTTACAAGTCTTTACCAACAGCAAAGGGCTTTCAAGGCCTAGAATTGTATGGTGCGGATATATTTCAGGATCAGGAATCATATCACGACAATATGGAAATTATTTAAGTGTTAGAGTTAAAAGAAATAGTACAGGGAATTATACTGTTACTCATAATATAGGAATGAGTGCTTATTATGCTTTTGTAAATCCAGTTTTAGGAGGATTTATATGTGTAGCTCAGATAAACAATATGTCAAGTAATTCATTTTTATATACCGTAGCTAATGCTAATGATGGTGCTCAAAAGGCTGTTGATGTACCATGTATGGTATTTATAGTCTACAATCCGTCTAATATAATGGATGCTTAATTTAAATTTATTATATTTGTAAGAATTATTTAATTATGAAAAAACTGAATTTTAAAGCCGTTCCGACAAGGGACATCGAAGGCAACCTAGAACCTAGAGATATTTCAAAAGAACTAGGAAACTTTATCTATCGTGAAACTTCTGACTTGGGAGAATTAGACCTTGCACAGAGAATCTACAAGAACGGCGAGATTGAAGCTACTGGCGAAGAAATAGAAATCATCCGAAAATACATCAACAACGGATATAAGGCATTTGTAAAGAAAGCCTTTGAAGAAATGTTATAATGTAATTATGAAAAAGATAAGAATAGGTAAAGATATACACATTATCTGGAAATAAACGATAGGAAGTTGCGTCATGTGCTGGATGCGTTCCTATTCTGTTGCTATGTCGGTTTGCGTTTCTCTGACTTCTGCCAACTCAAGCAGTCTAACTTTATCCGTGTGAACGGGAAGAAATGGCTGCATTTTAAGTCGGTTAAAACAGGTATTGAGTTGCGCCTTCCGCTGCATCTGTTATTCGAAGGGAAGGCACTGGCTATTCTGGATCGGTACGATATAACTGAATTTGCGAACCTTGGAAGTAATTCTGAAACCAACAAGGTATTGGCTGTCCTCACTGGTATGGCCCGGATCAAGAAGCACATAACCTACCATACTGCACGTCATACCTGTGCTACCTTACTCATCCATCAGGGAGTACCAATAACCACCGTTCAGAAGTTACTCGGTCACACATCAGTTAAGACCACAGAGATTTATTCGGAGATACTTTCTAATACTATCGTGAAAGATCTGAGGGCAGTCAAGAAAAAGAGAACTGTAAATAACTTTCAAAGTTATGCTTCAGCTCGGTAGAATTTAGGTAGATTTCTTATATTCTACTTTAATTCTACTTGTTTGTATTGTTTATAGATTTGATTGATGTACTTTTGTAGTAAGATTTCGGGAAAAGAAACCCCCGGCTTGTTTAGTTAAAGTATAGACGCCAATCACATACTCTACGCAAATGTGCAACCTCACACAGCCGGGGGAAATATCCTCCACTGTGAGGTTGCGCATTTTAGGCGTTAATATGTGATTGGCATTGCAAAGATAATTAAATAATCTATTATGACAGCATTTGAGATATTATACTTTAACCAGGAGTTGTTAAAACGGCTTTTTGAGTCGGGTTTAAAAATTAGTGATTATAAATATGTGGATTTGTATATTGATTATGAGAAGATGCTCTATAAAGGAAATAAAGTAATATATATAGTATCTGTATTATCATCTAAATATAATATATCAGAAAGGGAAATATATAAGATAATCAATAGAATGAGAAAAGACTGCACATTCTGTTCAGTATGATTATAGCTATTATTTTGTGTTTGAATCTGTCTTTGAAGAATTTTGTATTATAAATCAAACACAAAAAATATGAAAGAATATTTATCGGCTCCATTACCATTTGTTGGGCAAAAAAGAATGTTTGCACAAAAATTTATAGAGGTGTTAAAAGAATATCCTGATAATTCAGTTTTCGTTGACTTATTTGGAGGATCTGGTCTACTTTCACATATAACTAAACGCGAAAAGCCCAATGCGAGGGTTATATATAATGATTATGATAATTACAGATTGAGACTAGAAAATATCGGTCGAACCAATGTGCTATTGGCAGATTTGAGAAAATTGACAATTAATTGCCCGCGAAAAAAAATAATACCAAAGCCAATACGTGAATTGATATTAAATAGAATTCGCCAAGAAGAAATGACAGGCTTTGTTGATTATATTACTATTTCTTCATCGCTATTGTTCTCTATGAAATATTGTATGAGTTTAGATGAGTTACAAAAGGAAAGCTTTTACAACAACATAAGAAAGCAAAATTATTTTTCATGTCCAGATTATCTAACTGGACTTGAAATAACTTCATGTGATTACAATGAATTGTTCAAAAAATATGAGAATGTGCCCAACGTAGTTTTTTTAGTAGATCCTCCTTATCTTTCTACAGAAGTGGGAACTTATCGAATGAATTGGAAATTATCTGATTATTTAGATGTATTATCTGTTCTCGTAAATAAATCATTTATTTATTTTACAAGTAATAAATCGTCTATAATAGAATTGTGTTGTTGGATGGGCAATCATTCTGATATTGGCAATCCTTTTAAGAATGCCAATAAAGCGGAATTTAATGCAAGAATGAATTATAATTCCACTTATACAGATATAATGCTATACCAAAAAGAATAGCATTATATTTAAGTAATATTTAAATACTATTTAAAAAGTATATATAAAGCTAGGGGGTAAATTAACCTCTTAGCTTTTTGTATTTTTAAGAATAAAAATCACAATTCGTTTTGAGTTAACAAGCGTAAAAATATCACATTTCGTTTTGGGGAATAATCACATTTCGTTTTGAGGCTTGTACAGTTTCCTGCTTTACCAGTTTTCTGCTACAAATGTATAAGATTATATCAGAAAAGCTTCCTCTTTTCCCTTCTTTAAAAGAAGGCATAATAAACTTTAACTGAAAAACGAAGTGTATAGGAATAATAAAAAAAGTCCTGAAAACCGGTCAAGTTTTCAGGACTTCTCAATGTTTTGCCTCACGGCCTGGTACACCCTCAGGGATTCGAACCCTGGACCCACTGATTAAGAGTCAGTTGCTCTACCAACTGAGCTAAGAGTGCATCCACTATAAATTGTCAAATTTCCCGTGCAACTTCATCTGAAAGTACACCCTCAGGGATTCGAACCCTGGACCCACTGATTAAGAGTCAGTTGCTCTACCAACTGAGCTAAGAGTGCATTTCCTTTCGTTTGCGGGTGCAAAAATATAATCTTTATTTGAATTGACCAAATAAAATGCAGGCAAATCTGAACGATTTCCTGCATTTTATTTTTCTATTTTCTATAACAAGCTGCTATACAAGCTTATACTCATCTTCGTAATAAAGGTGTTGTAGTGTACATTGTTTATATTCGAACAGCTCTTCGGGCTTAAAGAAACGGTTTACCTCTTCTGCAGCCGTCTTGGGAGAGTCGGATGTATGGATAATGTTTTCCTGAGAACTTACACAATAATCACCTCGTATTGTACCCGGAATGGCAACACGGCCGTTTGTAGCTCCTGTCATCGAACGGACAATCTGAACGGCATCTACTCCTTCGTAGCAACAAACAACTACCGGACATGCCATCATCGATTCTTTTACGCGCTGAAAGAAAGGCTTTCCTGCCAGATGCGCATAATGTTCATTCAAAAGTTCGTCTGTAAGCTGCATCATTTTCATACCTGCCAGACGCAAGCCTTTACGTTCGAAACGAGAGGTAACTTCTCCTATTAAGCCACGTTGTACGGCAGATGGTTTCAATATAACCAATGTTTTTTCAAGACTCATAGTGTTTTTCCTTTTTAAGTTTAACGGTGCCAAAGATAAATCTTTCCTGCAAAAAAGAAAAGTTTTAGGCAGAAAAAAGCCTCACAGACTTGACTTTAGCTAATTTTTTACTGGTTCTCCGCCAAAGCTTCCTTCTCCGATCGGCAAGTTTGCTCCAAAAGAACGTGATGTTTTAAAAAAATTGTACGAATTTTCAGGCAAAATTGCTGATGTTTCTACTAATTCTTCAGCAATTTTTTTACAAGACAACCTGATATTATTTTAAGGGCGTCATATGAACATTCAGACAGGTGTGAAGTTCGTTTTGCAATCTTTCCCGCACCTCATCCATAGCTACCTCATGACCAAGTTCTCTGGAAATGGAAGTCACACCTTTATTTATAAAGCCGCACGGATGAATATAACTGAAATAGCGTAAATCCGTATTCACGTTAAGTGCAAGTCCGTGCATCGTAATAAAATGGCTGCTGCGTACACCTATTGCACAGATTTTGCGTTCGTTCTTTGTTCCTGTGTCGAGCCACACACCGGTTGCCCCGGCTACCCTGCCCGACTCTATACCGTATGACGCACAAACTCTGATGACCGCTTCTTCCAATGCATGGATATAATCTTTCAGTCCCAACCGGAAATCTTCGAGATTCAGTATCGGGTAACAGACCAGCTGTCCCGGACCGTGGTAAGTGATATCTCCTCCGCGGTCTATATGGAATAGTTCCGCCCCAATCTGCTTCAGCTGTTCTTCACGCAGAAGCATATTGGCTTCTTTACCATGTCTGCCCAAAGTATAGACATGAGGATGCTCACAAAATATCAGACGGTTTTCACAGGTTTCGCCACTGCCACGCTGATGCACCAGTTCATCGAATAATTCTTGCTGCCGGCTCCATGCCTCACGATAGGGAATCGTTCCCCAATATTCTGTTTTCATAGCTGCTTCGTTAATGAACATTGTTCCTTTTCGGACAAACTTACATATTTTTTTATTTCCTGCCTTCCGGCTATCCGAAAATCTTTATCAAAACGACAGAAAGAACGTTCTTTTTTCATGTTTTATTCGAGAACTTGTGTTATATTTGTCGTATGAGAATGCAAAAATCAACAGACTAAAAAATAGTATCATGAAATCAACCAGAATTTTACTGCCGTCACTCATATTCGGCATTGCAGGCGGGTTTGCACTTACAGGATGTATCGAACAGAAACAAACAGCTGCTGCCGAACCAGACATGCTGCAAAAAGACACAACAGTGTACTTGCAGGAAGGAAAGGAAACTCCGTCATGCAAAATCAGCATCAGTTATGCTTATCTGAAACCGGCATCGGAGAAAGACTCCATATCACGGCTTATCAATGAAAAAATACAGGAAGAAGCTTTCGGCAAACAATATGTCAAACTGACTCCTGAAGGACTTGTATCGGCACTGGCTAATGATTTCATTAAGAATTATAATACGGATGTCAAAGAATTGTTTGAAGCTGATATGCATAACGGCATGAAGGCCGAAGATGTTCCGGCATGGTATAATTATGAATATCAGATAAAGACTGCACTGGAAGCCGGAAAAGACAGTACCGTATGGAATTATTCTGTCGTAAACTTCCAGTATACCGGAGGAGCACATCCCAATACGCTTGCCAAATATATGAATATCAATGCTCAGACCGGTAAGCTTATTACTGCTGATGATGTATTCCGCAAGGAAGATAATGCAAAAATCTGCTCACTGATCATGAAGGAGCTGATAAAGGAAGTCAACAAAAAGATGGAGACCGATACCATTTCTAGCATAGAAGGGCTTCAGTCGGTAGGTATATTGCTGGATACGGATATTTATATTCCGGAGAACTTTATGCTGGGCAAAGACGGGGTCACATTCTATTATAACCGTTATGAAATAGCTCCTTATTCGGCAGGTGACTTCAGCCTGACCGTTCCCTACGATGACATTAATGTTTACTTAAAATAACCATTTGCATACATGGATATTATACTGAAATATTTTCCTGATTTAACCGAAACGCAAAAAGAACAGTTTGGCGCGCTGTACGACTTGTACACTGACTGGAACAGCAAAATCAATGTCATATCACGCAAGGATATCACAAACTTGTACGAACATCATGTGCTTCACTCGCTGGGCATTGCCAAGTTTATCCAGTTCAAGCCGGGAACACGTATCATGGACCTGGGCACGGGAGGTGGTTTTCCGGGCATACCGCTTGCCATTTTATTCCCCGACTCAACGTTTCATCTGGTAGACAGCATCGGAAAGAAAGTCAGGGTTGCAACCGAAATTGCCAATGCCATCGGACTGAAAAACGTTACGACACGCCACTGCCGCGCTGAAGAGGAAAAACAAATGTTCGACTTTGTAGTGAGCCGTGCTGTAATGCCACTGACCGATCTGTTGAAGATTATCCGCAAGAACATCAGCAAGGAACAGCATAACGCATTTCCCAACGGACTGGTTTGTCTGAAGGGAGGAGAACTTGAAAAAGAGGTTTTTCCGGTAAAGCATCAGACAATGGTAACCGAACTGAAAGATTTCTTCTCGGAAGAGTTTTTTGAAACGAAGAAGGTAGTATATGTCACTGTAAACAACTGATTAACACATAAGGACAAATGAAAATAAAACGCTTCGAATTTAATATGTTTCCCGTAAACTGTTACGTTATTTCCGACGAAACAGGGGAAGCTGCAATCATAGATGCCGGCTGTTTTTTTCCGGAAGAGCAACAGATGCTGAAACAGTATATTGCCGACAACAAGTTGACAGTAAAGCATTTGCTGAATACTCATCTGCATCTGGACCACGTTTTTGGCAATCCTTTCATTCTGCGTGAATTTGGATTGAAAGCCGAAGCGTGCCAACTCGACGAGTTTCTGCTGGCAAAATTGCCCGACCAGTGCCGCATGTTCGGCTTCAGCCCGAATGAAGCCCCGGTAGGACTGGGACACTACATCGAAGACGGAGAAATAATACGCTTCGGACATACGGAATTACAAGCCATACATGTTCCGGGACATTCACCCGGAGGCATGGTATATTACTGTAAGGCAGATGCTTGCCTGTTCAGCGGTGACGTACTGTTTCAGGGAAGCATAGGACGTGCCGATTTGGAAGGAGGAGATTTCAACGAACTGATAGAACAGATTTCGTGCCGGTTGCTGACTCTGCCGGATGAAACACTGGTGTATCCGGGACACGGAGAACCGACTAGTATCGGAAAAGAAAAAATGGAAAATCCGTTCTTCAAATAGAAACATTATCCTGAATAACATAAAAAACGTACCGGCATTTTACTACAAATGCGGTACGTTTTCGAACCTGAATACTTTTACCTTTATTAATACCTTAAAATCATGAAAACAGATGTTTTTGCCAATCGCCATATTGGCATTACCGAGAACGATCTTCCCAAAATGCTGGAAAGAATAGGAGTAAAGACATTAGACGAATTGATTGATAAGACCATTCCTGAGAAAATCAGGCTAAAAGCTCCGTTGAATCTGCCTCCTGCCATGACAGAACGGAAGTTTGCCGAACATATCGGGAAACTGGCTTCTATGAACAAGATATATAAATCGTATATCGGTACTGGCTGGTACGATTCGATTACTCCGGCTGTCATCCAACGCAATGTTTTCGAGAATCCGGTATGGTACACTTCATACACTCCTTATCAGACAGAAATATCGCAGGGACGTCTGGAGGCTTTGCTTAATTTCCAGACGGTAGTAAGCGACCTTACCGCTATGCCGCTGGCAAACTGCTCGCTGCTGGACGAAGCAACGGCCGCTGCCGAAGCCGCTACAATGATGCTGGCACTGAGAAGCCGTGCACAACAGAAAGCGGGAGCCAACACACTGTTTGTCGACCGTGAGATATTCCCTCAAAACCTTGCAGTAATACGTACACGTGCTATTCCTCAGGGAATAGAGGTGAAAGTGGGTGACTATAAGGAACTGGAATTTACACCCGACGTGTTTGGCTGTATCGTACAATATCCGAACAACAGCGGTAATATAGAAGATTACCGTGAGTTTACGGAACGTGCCCATGCTGCCGGTTGTAAAGTTGCGGTAGACGCGGATATCATGAGCCTTGCGTTATTGGTTCCTCCCGGCGAATGGGGAGCTGATATCGTATTCGGAGGCACACAGCGCCTCGGTATTCCGATGTTCTACGGTGGTCCTTCGGCCGCTTATTTCGCAACGCGTGATGAATATAAACGGAACATACCGGGACGTATCATAGGACTGTCAAAGGATAAATACGGAAAGATTTGTTACCGTATGGCTTTGCAGACTCGCGAACAGCATATCAAGCGCGAAAAGGCTACATCGAATATCTGTACGGCACAGGCTCTGCTGGCTACCATGGCTGGCTTCTATGCTGTCTACCACGGTGCTGAAGGAATAAAGGATATCGCCAAACGTATTCATAGTATTGCCAACTGGCTCAACAAACAGTTGCTCCGTCTGGGATATATAGAACGTAACTCGCTGTTCTTCGACACACTCCGCCTGGGATTGCCCGATCATGTTTCGGCACAGAAGCTGCGCACAATAGCATTAAGCAAGGAAGTAAATCTGCGGTATTTTGAAAATGGAGATGTAGGCTTCAGCATCGACGAAGCTACTACCGTGGCAGATGCGAACCTGCTGCTGATGATTTTCGGTATTGCTGCCGAAGAGCCTGTACATGAGATAGATGACATCCCTGAATCGTCGTCACTGAACAGAGAACTGCGACGCCGGTCGTCGTATCTGACTCATGAGGTATTCAACCGTTACCATACCGAAACGGAAATGATGCGCTATATCAAACGTCTGGAACGTAAGGATATTTCACTCGCCCACTCCATGATTTCACTGGGCTCGTGTACGATGAAACTGAATGCTGCTTCGGAAATGCTTCCTTTAAGCAATGCTTCGTGGATGAACATGCATCCGCTGGTTCCGGAAGATCAGGCACAAGGCTACCGTACACTGATAGAAAATCTCTCGCAGCAGCTTATGACGATCACTGGATTCGAAGGTATCACGCTTCAGCCTAACTCAGGGGCTGCCGGAGAATATACGGGACTTCGCATCATCCGCAGCTATCTGGAAAGCATCGGACAAGGACATCGTAACCTGATTCTTATCCCAGCTTCGGCACACGGAACAAATCCGGCTTCTGCTGTTCAGGCTGGCTACGAAACATTGACTTGTGCCTGCGACGAACGGGGTAATGTGGATGTGGAAGATCTCCGTCAGAAAGCAGAAGAGCATAAGGATCAGCTTGCCGCTCTGATGATTACTTATCCTTCCACTCACGGTATCTTCGAAAGTGATATTGCCGAAATATGTAAAATCATTCACCGATGCGGCGCTCAGGTATATATGGACGGCGCAAATATGAATGCACAGGTAGGACTGACAAATCCGGGAACAATTGGTGCGGATGTGTGCCATCTTAACTTGCACAAGACGTTTGCCAGCCCTCACGGTGGTGGCGGTCCAGGTGTAGGACCGGTTTGTGTAGCCAAGCATCTGATTCCTTTCTTGCCGGGACATAATCTTTTCGGAAATGAACAGAATGAGGTTTCTGCTGCTCCTTACGGCAGTGCCGGTATCTTGCCTATTACCTATGCCTATATTTGCATGATGGGAGCTGAAGGACTGGAAAGAGCCACCAAGACAGCTATACTGAATGCCAATTATCTTGCTGCTTCGCTGAACGATACATACGGTACGGTATACCGCGGAACAAACGGATTTGTAGGACATGAAATGATTCTGGAATGCCGGAAGGTTCACGAGGAAAGTGGAATTACCGAAAATGATATTGCCAAACGACTGATGGATTATGGATATCATGCTCCTACTCTCTCATTCCCTGTACATGGCACACTGATGATTGAGCCTACAGAAAGCGAAAGCTTATACGAACTGGATAATTTTATTGACACCATGCTCAGTATCTGGCACGAAATAGAGGAAGTGAAAGATGGTAAAGTTTCGAAAGAAGATAATGTACTGATCAATGCTCCACATCCGGAATATGAGGCTGTAAGTGACAACTGGCAGCATACATACAGCCGCGAAAAGGCAGTATATCCGATGGAAAGTGTACGCGAAAATAAATTCTGGATAAACGTAGCACGTGTAGATAATACGCTGGGCGACCGTAAACTGTTGCCTACCCGTTACGGAAGTTTTGACTGATCCGACTACATAAAAAAATATCGGGATCGTCCGAAAGGATGGTCCCGATATTTTTTTATTTATGCTTTGACCGTTACGCCATCGTACCGCCGATAATATCGAGCAATTCGTTGGTAATGGCTTGCTGACGACTCTTATTGTATATCAGCGTAAGATCCTGAATCAACTCATTTGCATTATCGGTTGCAATCTGCATTGCCATCGTACGGGCAGCATGTTCTGCCGCATTCGAATCAAGCAATGCCGTATACATCTTCATACGCAATACTTTGGGCAACAATTCCTGCATCACCTTTTCTGCTGACGGTTCTACAATGTAATCGACTTGCTTACCCTTATCTTCTTCATCTGTAGCAGATGCCTGAGAGAAATTGATAGGCAGGTACGTTTCACGTGTCAGAATCTGGGTAGACGTCGATTTAAAATGATTGTACAACATTTCTACTTGCTGTATTTCATCGTTGAGGAAGCGCTCCATCAGTTCGGAAGCCAGATCGGAAGCTTCTTTGTAATTAGGCTTTCCGCTCATATGCTGATAGTCTCCCATCGGAGTCAGACCTAACTTCTTTACTGCAT